>VOFC01006415.1_pt1 | contig 17413 bp, 17 predicted proteins | sample 5384161 | NCBI WGS metagenome assembly VOFC01 (sample SAMN12384722, study PRJNA508395) | human gut metagenome | isolation source: healthy gut B | host: Homo sapiens
CATCAGCTTTTCAATCCACTTAACGCCCGTAAGCATCACGATGAGGCCCGACACAGTAGACGAGACCGCAGACCACGATGCCGCCCAGCGCAACTGGGAATGTTGCCGTTGAGGCCCGAGCCCGCAACGTAGCCCGTCGCTGCGATCACCACGCCGATGAACGCAAAGGATGAACCCAGATAGCTCGGCACCCTGCCGCCCCACGATGGCGAAAAAAATGAGCGTGCCGATGCCGCCTCATCAAACCGCCATGTTGGGGTCAAAGCCCATGAGAATCGGGGCGAGAATGGTGGAGCCGAACATGGCTGCCACCACGTGCTGAACGCCCATCGCCACCGTCTGGCCGGTGGAAGACGCTCGTCGGGGCCACCACGCCCTTTTTCCTTGAGCTTCCACTGCGGGAAATAACCCATTTTCCTTACTCCTCAAACACGTTGAATCTACACGCACAGGCGCCTCGTCCTTCGGCTTTCCGGACAAAACGCCTCGCGCTCAAAGAGTCGTAAGGGGTTCCTCCTAAGGACGAATCGTCTGTGCAAACTTTCGTATTATAAGCACACATTTCGAAAAATATACATAAGGTGTTTTGACTAGACGGGCGGACGCCGCTCCGGAGCAGAAGCCTGCGTACGCAAAAGGGACGGCATCCATTTCGGACGGCGTCCCCTTTTGTCTCTCTGGTGCCTGAGCGTCAGAGCGTCTTCATGGCGTCTTCGACGGCCGCGACGAGGTTCGGGCTGGCGGTGAAGCAGACTGTTGCGTTCTGGAATCACGACGGACTTGCCGGTCTTGAATTACGACCGACGCGAGCGGCGGTAGGTCTGTCAATTCCAGCGGCCGAAGTTAGGTGAACGTGACGCGTTCGCCGCGGGCCATGGCCTCGACGATCTCTTCATGCACGGCATCAACGATGCCCTCTACGAGGGAGGGCGAGAGCACGAGGCGTTCTGCGACAGCCTGCGCGATTTCCTTCTTGTTCATTGCGGTAGTCCTTCTCTTTATTCTTGGGGACGGGCTGCCCGTCGCACCCTCTTTCGGCGACGCTTTCCGTTCGGTCTGTGGAACGTCTGTGTTGGTCCGCCTGTCACGTTATGTGACATCCCAATTGGTACCTGCGGGGAAATATGCTTGGGGTGTCACCCAGACGAATTGTAATGTTTTCCAAAACGACTCGCCTGCAAATGCTTCTCGTCTGGACCTCCATTCCTGAACGGCCCGTCAGTCCCAGGAAATCCCCATTTCACATGATTCCCGGCGGTGCGGCCTCAAATCGGTTTCGATTTAACATTGCTGACGTTCACAGGAGGCTGATCATTTTGAAAATGCGTGGCACAGGCAGCATTTGTAGTGTTTGCTGAGCAACAGTGCCCGAAAGGTACCTTAGTCCGCGAGCTTTAAAATGCCCTCGAATTCCGTCCGGGGTTCTCCGAAATTCCATGCGCCGTGTCATGATTTTTTACAAACAGCCTGTGGTATTTTCCCTCAACTGCAGCCGTTTGAGGCCGAGAACCCCTGCGCACCCTCTTCTCCCTCTCCTGAGTGCGGATTGAGGTCGCCTCACCCGTAGTTCTACCGAGTGTTTTTCCGCCTATGCGGGCCTGCCGACGCGGTTGCCGCGTGGCAGGCCCCTCTCAATGCGGATGTACCGGATGCAGGATCAGCGGATTATTCCTTCCCGGTCAGCAGTACGTGCAGAGCTTCTCGGGGTCAAGGCCGATGAGCCGATGAGGCCTTCGACGGACTGAAGCCGAGCGTGAGTCGAAGCCCATCTTGTCGCAGATGGACTTGAGCATGCACTGGCTCGGTCTGGCGTCGGCGTACTCGGCGAGGTGCTTGTGACCCTCGTCGCCTTCAAGCTCCTGAATGACGCGACGGGCGAGGAGCTCCATGTCGGAGTTGCCGCGGAGAAGTTCAGGTACTTTGCAGCTGTACATGATCGGCGGGCAGGCGGAGCGCATGTGCACTTCCTTCGCGCCGGACTTGTAGAGGAAGTCGACCGTTTCACGAAGCTGCGTACCGCGCACGATGGAGTCGTCGATGAGAAGAAGCTTTTGTCCTTGATGAGTTCGGGGACCGGAATCTGCTTCATCTTGGCGACCTGATTGCGGATCTGCTGGTTCGCGGGCATGAAGGAGCGGGACCAGGTCGGCGTGTACTTGATGAAGGGACGGGCGAACTTCTTGCCGCTTTCATTGGCGTAGCCGATGCCGTGCGGAAGGCCGGAGTCGGGAACACCCGCCACGTAGTCGACGTCGGGAGCCGTGCCGTCGGCCATGGCGTTGCGGGCCATGATCTCGCCGTTGCGGTAGCGCATCACCTCGACGTTCTTGCCTTCGTAGTTGGAGTTCGGATAACCGTAGTACGTCCAGAGAAGGAAGGCGCACAGACGCATCTTCTCGGCAGCGGGCGAGAACCTCGATGCCCTCGGGCGTGATCTTGACGATTTCCTGAGGTCCGAGCTCATAGTGGTCCTCGTAGCCGAGCTTGTGGTAGACGAAGCTCTCGAACGAGACGCAGTAGCCGTTTCATCCTTGCCGATGAGAACCGGCAGACGACCAGCTTGTCGCGGGCGACAATAATGCCGTCGGGCTGCAGGAGCATGATCGTTTCGGAGCCCTGAATAATGTCCTGGGCGTAGCGAATGCCCTCGACGATAGACTGCTTGCGGTTGATGAGCGCGCCGACGAGTTCGGTGGAGTTCACCTTGCCGAGCCCATCGCGAACTGGAATTGTTGTTGCTGAAGTAGCGCTCGATCAGGTCGTCGGCATTGTTGATGATGCCGACCGTCGTGATCGCAAAGAGGCAAGATGAGACCTCAGGAGCAGAGGCTGCGGATCGTCGTCCGAAATGCAGCCGATGCCGCAGTTGCCCTTCATGTCCGCAATGTCCGGCTCGAAGCGGGTGCGGAACGGCGTGTTCGTGATGTTGTGGATCTGACGCTGGAAGCCCTTCTCAGGGTGGTAGATCGTCATGCCGCCGAACTTGGTGCCGAGGTGGGAGTGGTAGTCGACGCCGAAGAAAGGTGTCGAGAACGATGTCGCGCTTGGATACAGCGCCGAAGAAGCCGCCCATTTTTGCTGTGCTCTTGTATGGAAGTTGAAGATCTGAGTCGCGGACGCATGGCGTCGTGAGATTCGCCTGGAACGGGGTCATCCGCAAATGTTGGCGTGATTATCGCAAACAAACAGCCGTTTGTGGGGGGCCTCGGACGCTTTAGAACGGCAAATCTGTCCTTGGGTCAATGTCCTCATCGCCTGCTCTAGGGGGTTTCCCTAGGATGCCAGGAAAAATGCCCTCGGCTTAGTCCTGCGCGGGCGTTTGCACAATGATCTGTATCCGGAAGGCTCATCCGCCGAGCATGCGGGAGTCTTCTCACATCCATCGCCACATTCGGGAGTTGTCATGACCAGGCTTCCCATACTCTTCGCCCTCTCCTCCGCGCTTCTGCTCGCAGGCTGTGCCGGTACTCCCTCTTCCATCCTGCAAGTCGTCAAAAGATCCTCAAGGAAGCTCTTCAAAAAGCCCTCTTTAATTTTGCGCCCTGAGAACTCTTGTCTATTACACAAGATAAATTGCTGTGCAAACGATTGTTCAGGGTACTTTTTTGAAGAGCTTTCTCAAAGCCCAGAAACCAAGCAGACACTTCTCTTAAAGGCCCTGTTTAATCGGGGCTGTTTTCGCTAGCAGCAAGCGTGGCCTTTCTTGAGGAGGTGAAATGATTTTCGGCAGTCTGCGAGTTAGTAACCCATGAAGACTATGTCAACAAGGTCCATTTAGTATTCGAGCAATGATGCTCAGACAGGGGATCGATACTCGAGGGCTCATTTTAGAAACGCGAAGGGATCGCACATCCGGCACCGAGCAACTACTGTCCCCATAACATTTTAGGGCGTACAACCGTGATTGTACGCCCTAGTTTAATTCCCCGCTTTCATGCGCAGGGGAGTGGCATTAAAGTGCTACACACCTCTTAGAACGCGTAGCTCCAGGTCACGGTGCCGGTTACGCCCTGATAATCCCCGACGTATCCTTTGAGACCAAGATCAAGCGCCATCGGATCAGTTGGCTTCGAGCGCATTGTAATCCCCAGATCCACGATGCCCGAATCGCCTTCGAGCGTAGGAATATCCAGAGCAACGAGATCGGTCTTCGTGAAAAACGGTCGACTCGGCACGCCGTCGGCTACATGTTCATATGCCAGGCCGAAACGCCAACTAATGTTTTCGGGCGTCGTGCCGCGAAGCATGGCACCAACCTGCATCGTGGGTCTTTGTATCCTCCGATTTCAATCTTTCGTGATCAGTCGTGCCGAGCGAAACCGTATCGCCTTCGAGGTACGTGAAGATGTAGCGACCGTAAACGTCAAGAGACACCTTATCGGCAAGGTCGAACACGTATCCCAGACCAATGTGTGCGGAGCCATAGAGGCTGTTGGCATCATACTTGGCAGACTCTTCAGTGTACTTCCCGGAGAATTCCGTCGAGGCGGTACCGAAGCGGAGCGAGCCGTCAACGTAGACAGGAAGGTTGAAGTGATAGCGCGAAGCCAGACCGACGCCATAGTAATCATGGTTGCCTTCGGCTGAAGCGTCATGAGTACTGCTTTCGGAGTTGCCGAAACCAGCTTCAACATAACCCGCGACCATCCACTCGGGCGTGACGCGCGTGACAAGCCCCGTAACGAGGGGACATGCAGTCGACATCAACGCGCGAGCCGGTGTCATAGCGTGTTTTGCCGCCGCCGAGCGTACCAAACACAGCAGACTGATCGACTAACGAAGCGGAGTCCATCGCGTTCAAGCCTTCGTTTGCGATAAACGAAGCTCCTTTGGTTGATGACGGCAACACTTCCGAGAATCGCATCAGACAGGGTACGAGAGTTGTCGTTTGGGGTGACGTCGGAATGATGCCGGAGCCACCGTCATCCTTTACGAAATCTCCTGTCGACAGCGTGTCTTTTATCGAAGTCCTCGTGAATTTCCATGTTGTGTCCGTAAAGAGCGTCCCTCGGTCTTGAAAACCGTACCGGCGTCGACATGGATCGTACCGCCAGCGGTGTGTATGAGCTTATAGCTTTCGTTAGCTTTGAGGCCGTCAAGATTTTTGATCGTGACGTCAATGTGTGAGAGATCCAAATCGCCTTGAGCTAACGTCAGAATGGGCGCACCGCTAGTAGCGTTGTTTTCCGTCCCGACAGTGAGCTGCAGCGTGTCGTATTGACCGAAGAACTGACCGACGGAATGGACGCCTTGGGCACGAAGGCCGTTGTTATGGACGTTGGCCGAGTTGGAATCGACGAAAGACAGTGTCCCGGCTACGGTGGACGTTCCGATCAAATTGACGAAATTGCCGGTGATTTCGCTGGTGCTCGATTTCGAATGATCCCGAATCAGATAGACATCTCCGGTCAGTGTACTGTTTTTCGAGCGTGATGACGGTGTTCTCAATCTTGTCGATTTGAGTGTCCACGCCATCGTCAGTGAAAGAAGTAAAAATACCGTAAGCGGTTTCGCTCTGGGCATTCGTTAGATTTAGTGTGTTGTTGGTATAGGTGAACTTACCGTTGGCTTGGGTCTGATTCAGATAGACGACGCCGACATGCGCATCGTCAATGGTAACAGTGTTTCCAGTGAAGGTGGTATTCACAACCTGAGCCGCGTTCAGGTTGGGGTTGAACAGGATCCCGTGCAAGCTGGAAATCATTTTGGTGTCTGAATTATCACCATGAATGATGACCGCATTATTGTCATACATACCCTTGGCAGTGGTAATCACGCCGTAAGCCAGTCCAACAGTGCCGCCGTAGATTTCGAGTGTGTTATGCGAGGTTTCGCCCGACAGTACCATGTGCGATTCGGTCCTTTTGAGGACTCCGTAAAGCTGTGTCACTTCACCGCTCGTCATGATCGTGCGATTGTTGCGAATGTCCGAGGTGATGATCTTGGACGAGACGTCATCAGCCCCAAGCGTGGCCTGGGTAGAGCTGTTTCCCGACATCTGGAAACCGTTGTTGACGTGGGCTACGCCGACGAAGTATTCGGCTTTGCCGCCCGACATGACTGCATGGTTGTTCGTAGCCTCGGCATTGATTTCTTCGACATACACGCCCCAGGCTTCCTGGGTTTGACCTTCGGAGATCTCAAGGACATTGTCAAATACGCTGATGGCGTTGTCGACAGTATCTTCTCCGAGATACGACCCCATCACACGTTTGACGTTGACATTGCTTCCGGCGATGAGGAGCTTGTTCTCCCGTACTTGAGAGGCGTAGGTACCACTACTGGTTCGCCAAGCGCCGATGACGTCAACATCGCGCATTTGTGAGTTCGTCAATTTGAATTCGAGCCTAGCACAGTGGTTTGACGAAGTGGTTGTACCAAACCAGCCTCGATCAGCCTGTGTTGGATTGGTCGCTGCATCCTCATTGAAGGAGATTTCGACGGCGTTTGAAAAGTCGGGCGAATAATCCGTAACGGTCGAGTTTGCCATCTGAGCAAACGAAAGCAGCGCAGCCGCTACGGCGGTCGGGGGAGAGAGGCCTTTAGGAGATAGGGCGAGTATTGATTGTGCATGTGAATCTCGTATGGGTGTTGGGTGGGTGTTATGAGGTATCGACAAGATGAACGCCCGAGCATCTGGACCGGAGCGTCATGGAACGGCGGAGATGTCGATGGCCCCTGGATTTGCATCCACGTGGCCGTTCTCGGCGTGTATTGGTGCAGCCGTAAATGCCGTCATCGCAATCGGAAGCGGCCCTCCTATTGGAGATGCCGCTTCCGTTTTGTGCTCTGAACGATTACGGATTAGTTGCGCGCGTCTTGACAGCCTTCTCTTTCTTGTCAAGACCGAGCAACTTTTTTCATCTGCTCGATTTCAGCTCGTAGGGCTTCAAGGTCTTCCTGAGAACGGGCAACCCTTCTTCGCCATGTTTTCTTCACGAGAACGGGAGCTTTCGAGCTGCGCTTCGAGTGCCAGGTTCTGGTTGGACAACGCCACAACCTTGGCGGACAATTGCGAAGTCGTCGGAGAGCCGTATGTCGAAGGTGCGCCGAAGCGGTAGGAAACGCCGGCATTGAACATGCGGTCGCCTTCCGTAGCGGTGGACGCGCCGAGATTCATCATGAAGTTTTCAGTCGGTTCTTGTAGAAGATGCCGACGGATACGGCCTGTTCGCCGCCGTAACTGCCGACGCCGGCAGCGGCAGACCAGTGATGCTCTTCATCAAGGCCCAACGGATGCAAAGCAGCAATCGCGGCAGAGTTTGCAGCTGAACGATTGATTTCGTCATGCAGATTGCTGGCGACTTCGTTGATCGTCCGCGAGTTTTCTTGGATGGCCTGTTGGGTTTCATAAAGTTGACCGCCCGTCACGGCATCCGAACTGCCTTCGGCAATGATGCCGTCTGCAACATTCACGATCTTGCGCTTGTTGCTCGACGACCCCACCGACACCGCATTGTCAACGCCCTCTGAGCCCGCACCCAGAACGACGGCGTTCTTCGCACCAGTCGTCACGCCGCTGCCGAGCACGAACGTATCCTTGGCACCTTCTTCAAGCTTGTTGCCCGTACCGACCACAAAGCTGCCGTCAGCACCCGAAGCAATGGAATTCATGGTGCCGAAGGCGCCGGACTTGTTCCCCGCGACAGTGTTGTTGTAGCCGACAGCCGTGCCATATTCCCCTGTGACGGTACTGTTCTTGCCAAGGGCGATGGTGTCGCTATGCAGGTAGTCGTAAACACCTTCGGAGGTCACCGGATTCTTGTTGTCGGCTTCAACCTTGTCGGTTGTTGTCAGATCGGAACCCTGATCAGGGTGTTCGACCTTGCTGTTGATCCAGTCAATAAAGCCCTGACCGCCAAGGTCATCGCGAAGCTGTTGCTTCAAAGTTATCCAAGGCCGTCTGAAGGTTGCTGTTGCCGCTGTTGATGCCGTCAATCTGGTCTTGAATGCCGCCGAGGGCCGTCTGATGTTCACCGAGCGTCTTGTCGATGAGTCCCAGGTTCTGACCGAGCGAGTTGTTGGGATCAATGAAGGTGAAGCCGCCGGCACGAGAAGTGACGACAGGTGTCGCCCAGTTGTAGATCTGTTCGCCCGTCACAAATCCCTTGGAACCGGCACCAATGCCTTGAGCACCGCTGCCGAGCGTGGCGCGCCACGAGTCGAGATTGGCGCCTTCAATATTGGAAGCGTCCAACGCTGCAAATTGTCCGTTCAGGATCGAGTCGTCGGACGTCAAAACGGACTTGAGCGTTTCAGACGTCACCAATCGATTGTCGTCCGTCAGGGTTTTTTGTCAGTACCGGTCGTCGACAGGTTGATCTTGAACTTTCCTTCATTGTCGTTGGCATGCGTCCACAGAGACAAAGTCGCCGTCAGCAAATTCAATGGCCCCCGCGAACAGCTGTCAGACCGTTGCCCGTGATCGACGTGACGTTGGAGAGATCCATCGCGGCCACCTTCAACGTGCCGTTAGCGTCCACCACAACTGAGAGGTTTCGATCAAGATTCTTGAGATTGTCCTTTGTGGAGGCATCAGCCTTTACGAATGCACCGTCGGTGTCGACGCGGGTTTCAGCAAAGACCTCTTGCCCCGTCACGAAGTGCAAATTGGCTTGAGAAATGGCTTGCGTGCCTGCCTTCGTTCCAAGCTTGTTCAGCCATTGTCCGCCGTCGACATCAATGTTGTCGCCGGTCACGGTGGCGTAGGTTTGGCCGATCGTTCCGTCATGAGCTTCGAGAACAGCTTCAAGAGTTGTCGAGGTGACAAGCTTGTTGCCAGTCGTCGGCAACGTCTTATCAGTTCCCGTGGAATCAACACCGAACTTCGCAGTACCCGTATCGCTGTCGTACTCGACAACCGTGAAATCTCCGTTCTGGAACGTGATCGCCTGACGGCTCAAGCCGGTAATCACATTCGAACCGGCCTTGGACAAGTTGGAAAGGTCAAGGTCGGCCACCTTAAGGGTGCCGCTCACATCCACAACCTTGGCCAGGTTGTTCATCTCGGAAGTCCGTGGAACGCGGCCTTGACTTTTAAGAAAAAGTCTGGTCGGCTCCCTCCAAGAAAAAAGTAGCGCTCACTCCAAATTTCAGGCAGATTCAAGTTACTAGAGAAGAACCGCGAAAAAAGGATGAGCGCTATGACCAATATTGTAGGGCAACTTTTCAAATCTCTCGATCCATGGCCCGGCTTCCAGATCACTTCTTTCAAGATTCAAGTCTCGCCCGTAGATGGCAGGAAGACTCTCATTCTTGATTTGCGACCTGTCGAAGGATCAATGCCGATATGTTCGCGCTGCCGCCATGAGGCACCGCTCGTTCACAGCTATGTTTCCAGAAGAATCAAGGAGTGCTCCCTTTTAGGGTATTTTGTTGAGCTCAACGTGACATTTCGACGAGTGGACTGCCTTCATTGCAAAGGACATCCAATGGAAGCCGTAGAATGGCTTGCGCCGTTCAAGCGGTATACCGAGCGATTACGCGAGCACGTTGAGCACAGAACGCTTGAAGAAACGGTGGCTTACGCTGCTCAAGAAACGAATCTTTCCTGGGATACAGTGAAAGAGATCGACAAGGCCCGGTTGCGGCGATTGTACGAACATTTCCATTGGGATAACTCTCGCCGCTTGGCTGTGGATGAATTCGCCATTCATCGCGGGCATCGTTACGCCACAGTTGTGTACTCCATTGATACGAAGAAAGTCCTTTGGCTTGATCGTGGCCGCTCCAGAGCTACGCTTCGAAAGTTCTTTAACTTACTTACGCCAGAGCAAAAGGCTGGAATAAGAGCTGTTGCCATGGATCAAAACTCTGCCTTCGACCTTGAGGTGAAAGAGGAAAGAGCTCCCGGTACCTCTTGTACAAGCGCCCTGAAAATCTCTCGGAGAAGGAGCATACAAAACTGGCGGAGCTTTCAAGCAAATTAAGCGAAACTTCCAATACGCCGTTGCTCAAATGCTATCTCATGGGAGACGAGCTTTCGACATCTCTGGAGTTTGGGAACACGCGGACAAACAATTGCTTTGGTTATGGACTGGATTCACCGAGCCACTCACAGCAGGATCAAGCCCTCCTTGGTAGATTTCGGCAAGAACCTCAGGGGCTATGTGCAGGGCATCATTGCAGCCGCGGACTTTAAGATCAACACCTCTGTACTTGAAGGTGTCAACAATAAAATCACGGCACCGTCCGCCTTTACGTCAACGGCATACGTCCACTTATCATTTTCAAGCACAGCCTCACCAACGATTTACATGCTTTGCCGTCCTTGAAGGCCAACACACTGGTGAGGTTGTCCTTGCCGATCTTCGAGCTGGCCCATTGTCGATCGCCGCAAGATTGGCCGCAACCGAATTGGTTCCCCTTGACATAGTTGCCGTCATTCGTCACGTGCGTGGCATCATTCAGAAACGGCTGCCGTACCGGCCTGCGTTCCGGCTTCGAGAGCCACTTGCTATTGCTGCCGTCGACATCAATGTTCGCGCCGTCCGTTGTCACGTAGCCCCTGACCAGTCGTGAAGTCCTTCACGTAGTCATAGACAGCGCCACCGGTCACAAGCCCCTTTGTCGTCCGCTGCGATCTTGTCTTCCGCCTTGATGCCAAGCGTATAAGTCTTAGAGTGATCCGTTCCGGCACTTGCACTGAGCGTGAGGGCCATCTGCGGCCACCTTGACGGCTTCCATGGCCTGATCGCGAACTGCGTTGCGATAGGTGGTGTTAACGGGCGACGTGAAGTTGAAGGCGTTCCCGATATTCGTGTCGATGGCAGCCTTAACCGTGGTGCCCGTGACCAGATGAGCATCCTTGTCGCCACCCACCGTGCCGTCGTCACGCACGCTTACGGTATAAGACAGCGCGCCATCATCATCCGTAGAGCCGTTGACACGCACGTTGTCGCCGCTTCCGACCACCTTGACGGACTGCTTTGCAATGGTCGAGACGTCGCTTGTGTTGACCTTGCCCTTCAGCGCTTCCGTGTTGGTGTATATCTGAGTATCAAGCGCGGACAAGTTCTGAGCAGCGGAATTGGCATGTTTCACATAGTGCCCGTCCTGACCCAGGCGTGTTTCGGTAAACACGGCGCCGCCTGTCATCAAACCGGCATTACCCTGCTCAACAGCACCATTGCCCGTGACATTCACGGGTACGTTGTTTTGTCGCCGTTCTTGTTCGTCGTTACCGTGGTGTTCTGACCATCCGCAACGGCAACGTAGTCCCCATGTTGTCGACTTTGGCAAATTTTTCACCGGCGATGTAGTCGTGGACCGTCTTGCCAGTCACGAGGGGCTTCATTCGCGGCGGAAACAGCGCCGGTCTTAACGTCAAGCTTGTAATTCGTCGTGTGATAGGCTTCGTCCGCTTCGGCCGTCACCCCCCAGAAGAGTGGAGTTGGCTGAACTCACTGTCACGGCTTTGCGGGCTTCATCACGAACAGCATGAGCATTACCCGTATTAGTCGTGAAGTCAAAGGCAGCCTTGATGTCGTTGGTGATGGCCGTTTTGACGGCGCCGCCTGTAACGAGCCCCGCATTGCCGTCCGCAACCAAGCCGTCGGCGACGACGTCGACCTTGTATTCACACCACCGTCTGGCGTATCGTCGGACGTTACCTGCGTGTGTGATCCGTTAGTCACCTTGACAAGGTCCTTTACTTCGGACTTGTTGACCTTGTCACCAACGGCATCGGCGACAGATCCGAGACCCTTGTCGAGTGCCTGCAAATTGGCAGCGGCGGAGTTTTCGCTCAGGATGTAATTGCCTTTTGCGCCCACACGCGTCTCAGCGGCGACTTGCGCACCACTCACGAAATGCGTATTGCCGGAGGAAACGGCAGAGCCGTTCACGGAACCAAGCTTTTAAGCCACTGGCCGTTGTCAGGATCAATGTTGCTTCCGTCAATGGCAGCAAGATTCTGGTTGGCATAGTCGAATACGGTCTTGCCGGTCACCAATCCCGCGCCGGCAGTACCATCCGCGATTGAACCCCTTGGCGATTTCAAGGGTGTAGTGACCTGCTGAATCACCAGACCCGAAAGAAACCTTGAGAAGCGGATCGCTAGAGGCAACCGTGACCGCCTTGCGGGCCTCGCCCTGTACTTTGGTGGCGTTGGTTTTATTGAACTCAAAGTTAAAGGCATTCTCTAGTTCCCTTTTAGAAACTATCTGAACATCTTTAATAGCATCGTCGAGTCTATGTAAATTCTGCCCCACTGTAATTCCGCTTGTTATGTAGTTGCCGGCGCCTACATGAATCTCTTCAGCGATTTGCTCACCGGTGACAAAGTGTTTATTGCCTTGAGCAATTGGATTGGCTGAAGTACTGCCAGTGCAGTCAACCACTTGCCGTTGTCGACATTAATGTTCGAACCATCGAGTTTGGCAAAGCCAGATGTTTCACTCTTGAGCTGACCAACCGTAGCGGCATCATGGTCGTTGACGCCATTCGCCACATTGACAATGCGGCGATTGAAGCCAGTGTCGGACGAGGAACTGCCGACAGAAACAACGCCGTTCGTGTCGGTTTTCGAGGATGTCGGACTGCAGAACGGCACTATTGGCACCCAATGCCACCGCATTCGTAACGCCTTCCTTGATTTGAGAATTGGTACCGATGGCAAGCGAAAGCGAGCCGGCAGCGACAGCGTTCTCGCCGACGGCAAGCGAATGTACACCTTGCGCTTTGGCGGACGTCTGAGGATCGGCGATGTCGTCGGTGGCGTTGACGCTAAGATACGGTGACGATGCGCCTGCGTTGATCTTCTGGTCGAGCTCATACAACTGGCTGCCATTGACGGCGTCGGTACTTGTGGCGGAAATCTCACCAGCCGAAACGTTAACTAATTTACGAGTGTCAACAGTATTATATGTTTTGTTTCATCTGTATATTCATTGTTCGGATCGTGCGTAGTAAAGATTTCTTGAAGCTTATCGAAGGTTAAATCTTTTGTTTGAATGTTTTCATATCCAGGAACGCATTTCCTGACCCCAACACATAGTATATTCTGCATATCGTGTTTTTATTGTAGTTGTTCCAGAATTGTCCTTTGATACTTCATTATACCTACCGCGAACCCAAACATATCCTTCATAGGCTCCTTGTCCGCGGTAAACTTGGAATTTCTTATTGGCATCATTCAGAAAGAATATTTTAGTGTCTGATAAAGTCACCAAGCGGTTCCCAGAATCTGCCGGAACCAAAAAAGAAACAGCGTCTGGCCTGCTCCAATCGAGCCCTTTCCGACTGTGGGTCCATTGTCAACGTCTAGTTTTCGAAGGTCTAATAATTTATTCCGTCAGCGTCTTTAAATACGCCGTTTGCATTATTTACATAGCCGCCAAATGTTACGCTATATGCAGGCTGAAAAGGCGATATCAATGCAATGATCGGAATGATTAGAGCAATTGATTTTGCTGAGCCTTTGTGTGTAACAGAACTATATTCGCTTGTGACGACGTAACACTTCTTTCGCTTATTGAAAAATGCTTTTGAAAATTTTATTCATGACGTTTATAAGCGGTTAACGCTAGACCTTGTTGAGTACAAATTAAAAGTGACGGAGTTGATCTCAGCTATACTTGTATGTTTTTAAGCCATATGCCCAGAAAAACAAATCCAATAAACGCATCGGCGGATATTGCACCAATTGTTTGCGATATGCCCGTTTTCGTCTTTTTTGAGACTTCGATCACGCCGTCGAATTGGGTTTTGATATAGCTCAGTACGTTGGTGTCTTGAGCTACATTGAGGAGGGACGTGAGAGTGGCGTCGTCAAGCTTGTCGGAGAGACGGCAATTTTTCAGGCGCTTTGGTGTTGAAGATCGGGATTGCGGCTTTGAAGCAGATGTCAAAGGCCGGCAGAACGCCCATGACACCCATAAGGACTTTTGAGATCAGCGTGGTGGTGGAATGGCTTGGCTTGGGATAGCCGGAAGCACAAAGAAACGTCTGATAGCTGTCTTTGACGGCGTCGATCAGCACTTGAAGTTGCTGAACGCTGAGAATCCCCTTAGAGGCGTACGGGTCGATATGAGCGTTGCGTGCCGCTTCGAAGAGTGTTTTGAGGATGGCTGAGAAAAAGGCGGCGGTTGAGCGTGCGCAGAACCGCATTTCGGTACATGCCGAAGGACGCGAGATACGAAGAAAGCTGTAACGCGCCTAGCTCAAGACTTGTTGAAGAGGGGATGCCATCAAGAAACTGCTGATGGTTCTGATGGAAAAAGCCGTAGCAGAGATCCCACGAGAGAGGGCGGCTGTCTTCTGGGCGACAGCCGGCGAAGAGACGTTGCTTGAATTCCGCATCATCAAGACGAAGCAGATCAAGGGCTTGAACTAAAGGTGAGGCCGGCTCATCGCTGGGAACTATTGGCCTGGGGGGGTATTAAAATCATATCAACTTCGATAGCCGATGCACCAATATCATGGTTGCGTTTCGCGTTAACTGTTCGCGTTAATAAAAGGCGGCTTCTTGTAAGAAAGTTTTCCAATTATATCAAAGGGACATTTTGTACACTTTGCGGAAGATCAAAGTGTTAGCGGTGAGCGATTCTGAGATTCAATTCCACAAAAGAGACGCAATCACCCGTCGCTCGCTGGTGGGCAGCAACACCGAAGCGGGGCCTACGGAGGTGGAGTAAAAACAATCGCGTGCGTCGGCGCAGGCGGCGCGGCGTTCGACGCGCGTATCGCCTACTTGTTTCTGGCTGCGTTAAATGCTTGTTGCGAGTACACGTGCGCAAAACTCTTCTTTTCTTTCAGTCAACCAGCGAAAGCCCCCCAACGCCGGCCTTCCCGCTCATGGAACACATCAGTGAGCCACTCAACCGATTCTTCGACTATGAAACCATGGGAGCTCTTTAGGTTTCGCAGAACCACTTGCCAGTATGTTCAAAGCGGGAAGCCAGACTCCGTGACCTCGTCGTGCGTCATGCGCCTGGACGGTGCGCAACTGCTCGCCGTCAGGTGCCGAATCAGGCGGGACTTGTCGCCTTCACGATTTGGCCAACCAGATGAAAAAGCTCCGGGCGCCCCTTCGACGCCGGAGCTTTTTCATAAGGCCTTGAAAAACCTCAATCCATGGAGCGACCGGCTTGTGCTGGCTGTGTAAGGATCTAGTAATAAGCACGGGCAGCTTGCTCAATCAGAAGGCGTGCGGATGCCGACAGTCTCTCGAAAATTGGGCCGGTCAGCCGTTGGTTGATATTGAGACCGTTGTGAATCTAATCAGCAACACGACAACGCGAACCGGACTGAAGGTTAGATGACATTGACAACAATGTATATCTGAAGGGAACAAAGATCACGCGATCCACCTCTCCGCGTCGTCAACGCCGAACCACGGAATTCTTCTGTTGAGGTCCGCGTGGGCAGAGGCCGGCATCGGCACCGCAACGGTGTTGTGCGCCGTCATGCCCAGGCCACGGGAACTTTCTGGTGCCGTCGACGGAGCGGAACCCGGCAATACCACGATCCTGGCACTATGGACGTCGTGAGCCAGGCATCGTCTCGCCATGATCTGCATGACTGCCTCAACGCTGAGCTCGTAATGAAAGTTCGCCGTCCCAAATCTCTTCGATTTCCGTATTGACCCTCACGGTCTTTACGATTCCCCGTTCACGATAGCACATTGATTCCCAACGATGGAGACCAATAGATTCAAACCCAAATCTTCCGCCAAAGCGCCGTTCACGGTCAGGGCCAGATGGGGCTCGGCTCGAGCTCAGACGCATCGTTACGGGCTCGGCTGAAGAGGTGAGCAGCACCCGCTCCTTTCGCTCGGAGCATTGTTGCAACGCTCCGGCAACGGTAATCATGCCTCATAAACTGGCAGAGAACGGTCCCCAGCCTTCGTGACTTTGCTCTGCCACCCTTCTTCCTGATGCGCCATCCACGCGGACTCTCACTCGGACCCGGGCTCGATCGCTCGCCATACAACCACACTGTGCCCGGTGAGGGACGGAAGATTATTCAGCCTGCTCAGGAGTCACCAGTTCTCCCCCTTGAGGTGCTCGTTGATGAAGGCGATCGAGTCGGGATTGGCCTTTGCAAGGCCTTCGCAGAGCATCTCATAGCCTTCCGGATCCATCTCCGCGAGGAACGCAGCGGCAATCCTCACCATCTTCGAGCAAAAGGACGACAGGTTCACTGCCACTTGTCCGGACGAGGCCGCACATTCCTTGTTGAAATCCTGCATTCACGAACTCCTTGATGAAACTCTACTCCCTGGAAAGCAGTGACAGTTGCTGACTTGAGGGAAAGATGCCGCCGATTGATTCCATCCTCGTCAGACATTATCTTCCGAGACACTCCCTCTCTTTCTTCCCGATTCCTGATGAGTTCATTATGAGGACCTCGTGCGTCAACATCTGTCGCACGGAAAATCCTGAGCCGCCTTCTTTTTTTTTCGCCGTCGTCTCGGTGCCCTCCATATCCCCGACAACAAGACGGGGTTTGAAGTCTGGTGGCGGCTTCGCGGGACAAAAGCCGTCTCTACGAAGACATCTCTCTATGGCTGATCATGTCGACCTGACTGTTGCTCCCTTTTTTAGAACGTCGTTCTCGCTCAGCGGAACGGTTGGACTCTGTGTTGAGATGGGGTGAGATGGGCATTGGTCAGGACACGGTGAAGGCTTCGTCAATAGCCAGGGCCGGGCCTCGCGGCGCTAATCAGAATAAAACAACGGCCTGCAGCTCCGAGCTTGCAGGCCGTTTTCAGCTCATCCGCAGGTGATGTCACCTGCTTCAAAACCCCGAAGGCTTAGAAGTTGAAACGGACGTTGGCGAAGATGCCGTGCGTGTTGATGTCGCTGCCCCAGGAACCGGGTAGGGGCACCAGCCGTGGCGTGCTTCGCGACCTGCCGACGATGCCGAGACCGAGGTTGTGATCCTGGTTCAGGAACCTTCGATCGGCAACGCCGCCTCGCCCCATCTGGACGTTCACGAGACCTTCGGTGTCACCAGAAGTAGTGAGACATCAGCGAATCGGCCGTCAGAGCGACCGGCATGTTGCCCATGGCGAACGGAACAGCGGGCAGACACCGAGCGTGGCGATCTGGATGTCGTCCTTGATCTCGTCGGTCTTGAAGCTGTAATGACCGTTGTCAACCACGGCATCGTTTGACGCGGACCCGTGCAGGCGACCTTCGCAACGCTCAGGTGCGGTTGTACGCACCTTCCAGCAAGCCCTGAAGGACAGAGGCGTTTTTCGCTGTGCTGGTTGACATTGGTGTTCGCGACGCGAACCGTGTCACGATCTTCGTCGGTGTAAGCCACGCCGTAGGTCATCGTCACGTTGCCGATGTCCGTCAGACCGTAGACGCCGAAGTGCTTGTCTTCACCGTCGATCTTATGTGAGGCCGGACTTGTAGTCCGTCGTACCGTAGCCGAAGAAGGCACCGAACTTGGTGTTGTCGAG
>VOFC01003955.1_pt1 | contig 17404 bp, 23 predicted proteins | sample 5384161 | NCBI WGS metagenome assembly VOFC01 (sample SAMN12384722, study PRJNA508395) | human gut metagenome | isolation source: healthy gut B | host: Homo sapiens
TATGTTGATGTCATTGGGGTGGTGCTGCCGGAGCTGCTGCCGATGGTGGGCTTTATGCAGAATAACCCCCACCACAGGAAAGATGTTTGGGAGCACACCCTGACGGTGTTGAGAATATCCGGCGGAGCCGGCGCTGCGCTGGGCCGCCCTGCTGCACGATGTGGAAAAGCCCAGCTGCTGCACCACCGATGAGGAGGGGGTCCGGCACTTTAAGGGGCACCAGGAGCGAAGCGCCGCAACGGCAGAGAAGATCCTGCGGCGGCTGCATGCGGAAACGAGGCTTATCACCGAGGTGACCGAGCTGATCAAAATACATGATATCCGGTTCCCGGCCACGGTGGAGATGGCCACCCGGTGGGCCGGCCGCTGGGGAAAAGCGCTTTTTGCGGTTTGCCGCGCTGCGCCGGGCCGATACCCTGGGACAGGCCCACCCGGAGGAGGCGGAGCCTTATTACCGGGCATTGCTGGCGGTCTTCCGGGAGGCGAAGGAGCAAGATGCCTGCTTTACGGTGCGGCAGCTGGCCATAACCGGCTGTGACCTGATGGGTCTGGGGCTTCCGGGCCGGCGGTGGGGGGAGGCCTTGCGGCGGCTGCTGCGGCTGGTGCAAAGCGGCGAGCTGCCCAATGAGCGGGCGGCGCTGCTGGCGGCGGCAGGGCAACAGGAAAATGAGTAGAGGAGGAGCATATGGAGCGAAAAGCGATACTGGCGGCATTCTGGCGGGCGGTGGCCGCGCAGGAAAAAGACCCGCTGCGGGAATTTTTTGCGGAGGGGGCCGAGGTGTTGTGGCCCAATACCAACGAGCGTTTTGCCGTGGAGGAGTACCTGCGGGCCAACTGTGAGTACCCAGGGAAGTGGCATGGGAAGATCGAAAAGATGCTGGATACGGCGGAGGGCAGTGTGACGGTCACGCGAGTTTGGTCGGAGGAATTTTCGGTACGGGCGATCTCGTTTTTTCGGTGGCAGGGAGAGAAGATCCTGCGGCTGGAGGAATACTGTAGCGATGACGGCGCACCGCCTGAATGGCGGCGGAAGATGCAGATTGGACAGAAAATAACGGAGGATTGAAACGGCATGAAAGACATCTTTGAGCAGGATATGGCCGGAGAACCGGTTTCCATTGATGAGCCGGAGTATTACAAGATCAACGAGCAAATCATCAAGGCGCAGAAGATCAGCGCTGAACTGAACTGCGGCTACAAGACCCCGGAGGAAGTGCGGGCGTTGATTGCGGAGCTGACCGGCACCGAACCGAATGAAACGCTGCGGCTCATTCCGCCGTTTCAGTCCGGTTTTGGACGGAATTTGCGCTTTGGGCATCAGGTATTTGTCAATACCGGCTGCTTTTTTATGGACCGCGGCGGCATTACCATCGGTGATGATGTGTTTATCGGGCCGAAGGTACAGCTGATTACCACCAACCACGGCACGGCGCCCAGCCAGCGGCGGGTCACCGTTTCCCGCCCCATCGTCATCGGCAGGAATGTGTGGCTGGGAGCAGGGGTCATTGTGCTGCCGGGGTGACCATCGGGGAGAACAGCATCATTGGGGCCGGTTCGGTGGTGAACCATGATATTCCAGCCAATGTGATCGCGGCGGGCAGTCCGGCGAAGGTCATCAAGCCTGTGCCGGAGGAGTAAGCAGGACTTGAGGGAAAAGAAAAGACTTCGAAGAGGGGGATGCCCGCAGGCCGCCGGGCGCAGCCCCGGCGGGGCGCCCTGCGGGCCGTGGGCCTGCGGTTTGCGGGAGCTTGGTGAGAGGATGACGGCAGAAAGCGGGGAGGCTGTACAGACCTTTGACAGGAGGGGAAAGCTGCGGTAAAATAGGGACAGCTAACGCAAAACCAAGGAGGAATGACCTGTGAATCCCGCGAAAGTATACTACACCGACCTGCGAACCCGTGACGGAGACAATCTCCCCAAAAAGCTGCAGCGGCTCATCCGCGCGGCGGGGATTGCCGATATAGACATGGAGAAAAAGTTTGTGGCCATCAAGCTGCATTTCGGCGAGCCGGGCAATTTGAGCTTCCTGCGGCCGAACTATGCCAAGGCAGTGGCCGATGTGGTAAAGGAGCTGGGCGGCATCCCTTTTTGACCGACTGCAATACCCTGTATGTGGGTCGCCGCAAGCACGCCCTGGAGCATTTGGAGGCGGCGCAGGAAAACGGCTTTTCGCCCCTTTCCACCGGGTGCCAGATCATCATTGCGGATGGGCTGAAGGGAACCGATGAGGTGGAGGTGCCGGTGGAGGGCGGCGAGTATGTGACCGCTGCCAAAATAGGCCGCGCGGTGATGGACGCCGATATTTTCATCAGCCTGGCCCACTTTAAGGGGCACGATTCCACCGGGTTCGGCGGCGCCATCAAAAATATCGGCATGGGGTGCGGCAGCCGTGCCGGCAAAATGGAGCAGCATTGCAGTGGCAAGGTTTCGGTGAACCCCAAAAGGTGCCGGGGCTGCGGTGCCTGTGCCAGGAACTGCGCCCAGGGTGCCATCTCCTACGGGGAGGACCGCAAGGCGGTGATCGATGAGGAAAAATGCGTGGGCTGCGGCCGCTGCATTGGGCACTGCAATTTTGATGCGATCAGGAACAATAACTTTAATGCGGGCGAGCTGCTGAACCGGAAAATGGCGGAGTACGCCAAGGCCGTTCTGGCGGGACGCCCCGGCTTCCACATCAACATGGTCATTGATATCAGCCCGAGCTGCGACTGCTGCCCGACCAACGATGCCCCCATCCTGCCGGATATCGGGATGTTTGCGAGCTTTGACCCGGTGGCGCTGGACGAAGCCTGTGTGGACGCCTGCAACCGTCAGCAGCCGCTGCCGGACAGCCAGCTGGCCGATAACATGGCGGCCGAGGACTTTGCGACCACCACGACCATTTTACCAACAATTCCCCCGAAACCGACTGGCGTACCTGCCTGGAGCACGCCGAGAAGATAGGGGTGGGGACCCGCAGATACGAGCTGGTGCGGGTGAGATAACCGAATACCGCGAAAGCATCACCTGGTGGGGCCGTCCTGCCGGGTGTTTTTGCCGGTTGGGGGAGTTTGGGGGGGAAAAGTGTGCGGGGGGGTGCGGGCCGCAGGCCCGGCGGCGGAGCCGCCGAAACGGGCGGAGCCCGTTTGCCCGCCGCTGGGCGGCGGGCGGCCTGCGGCCCGGATTTTGCGGTTTGCAGGGGCGGCGGGGGCGGGAAAGCACCCCATTGGGTGAAGGTTGGGTGAAAAGTGCGGGGGGATAAATTGACAAATACACACTGTGTGTATTATAATCGGCCTTACGATGCTTCCGTGGGGGGTGCACCGCGCCCGCGAAAAGCATGGAAAGTTAGATTTTTCCCAGAAAGCGAGTGAGAGCGATGACAACGGCCAGCCAGCCCATGGATAAACGCATGCTGCGTACCGGGAGGCTATCCGCTGCGCACTGCTCTCACTGCTGAACCAAAAAGGACGCTTCCCAGATCAATGTTTCGGAGCTGACCGAGAAAGCGCAGATCAGCCGAAAGACATTTTACCTGCACTATGCCAGTGTGGATGAGGCGCTGCAGGAGCTGGAAAACGAGATAGAGGGATGGTGATGGCCCAGCTGGCGCAAAGCGACATCTGGGATAACCGGCACGACCTTTATACCATCCTGAGCCGGGTGGACAAGGCCCCAGGAGCACGAGACCTACTCCTGCTACCTGGAAAACCGGCGCTCCCGCTACTTTCCTGATGTACCGGCTGAAAAATTCCATTGCCAAGATGGTGAAGGATGAGATAACGGAAAATGCCGGTGCCGAGGTGGGAGAGGAGGATGTGGAGGCTGCGGCGGATTTCGCGGTTTCCGGCGTTCTTTCGATGTACTACGATTGGCTGACGGCCCAGCGGGTAACGCTGCGGCAGATGGCCGAGAAGGCGCAGAAGCTGCTGACCGGCGCGGTAGGCGGGCTTTTAGGGAAAAAGACAGAAGAAAAGGAGTAACTACGAATGGCAGAGCAGTATAAACGCCGCAGAGGAGACCGCCGGGACGGGCGCCTGCTGCGGGAGCTGGATTCCCTGCACTACATTACGGGCATTATCTACCCGAACCGCTGCGATAATGAGGCCTACATTGGGCTGCGGGTGGACCTGACCCCATCAATGAGTACCTGAAAAAGAAGAACGAGGGGGGGAGGAAGTATTCCCCTATACCATGTTTCACATCATCACCGCGGCGCTTATCAAGACCATTACGCTGCGGCCGAAGCTGAACCGCTTTATTGCCAACTGCAACTTTTACCAACGCAATGAGGTGACCGCCTCCTTTATCGTCAAGAAGAAATTCAGCGATAACGGCGGCGAATCGCTGGCCTTTATCCACGCAAAGGATGAGGAAACGGTGGACACCCTGCATGAGCAGCTCTTTAAGAAGATAATGAACTGCCGCAGCGAGGAAACGGGGGACTCTACCGAGGGCGCTATGGATATCCTGAACAAGATGCCTCGCTGGCTTTCCAAAACGGCGATCAAGATCATCTGCTGGCTGGACCGCCACGGCTGGGTGCCCAAAAGCATGGTGGAAAGCGACCCCTATTATTCCTCGGTGGTGCTTTCCAATCTCGGCTCCATTGGGCTGAAGTGCGGCTACCACCATCTGACCAACTGGGGCACCTGCTCGCTGTTCTGCATTGTGGGCGAAAAGAAGACGGCGCCCTACTTTACCGCTGACGGCAGCTATGAAATGCGTGAGACGCTGACCTGGGCTGGACCATAGATGAGCGCCTGGCGGACGGCTATTACTATTCCAAGAGCATCGCTGCTGAAATATCTGCTGGAGCACCCTGAACTGCTGGAGCGCCCCGCCAATGAGGGAGGTAGACTATGACCATCACTGAGACCAGAACCCCGGATCGCCAATCTGGGCGATGTGCCCGCGACGCTGGATTACTTCCAGGGCAGCATGTACGAGGCGGTGGAGAAGATCGCCGAGAAATACCCCTGACTATATCGCCTATGACTTTATGGGCCGCAGTACCACCTACAAAAAGTTTGTGGAGCAGATAAACCTGTGCGCCCGTGCCCTGAAGGCCATCGGCATCCGTGAAGGGGATAAGATCACCATCTGTATGCCCAACTGCCCGCAGACCGTTATTATGTTCTACGCGGTAAACCTGGTGGGCGGCATTGCCAATATGGTGCACCCCCTTTCCAGCGAGAAGGAAATCGAATTCTACCTGAAGGAATCCGGGAGCATCTGCGCGCTGACGCTGGATCAGTTCTATCACAAGTTTGAGGCCATCCGGCAGAATGTGGAGAGCCTGAATAATGTTATCATCGCCAGCATCAAGGATGAGCTTTCCAAGCCCATCAAGGTGGGCTATATGCTGACCGAGGGCAGAAAGATCCAGAAGATCCCGGCCGACGCGCCCATTATCCGCTGGAAAGAGTTTTTCCAGATGGGCAACCGCTACCGCTGGAAGTACAAGGTGAAGAAGGAAGGAGGACGCGGCCGTTATTCTGTATAGCGGCGGCACCACTGGTATTACCAAGGGAATCCTGCTTTCCAACCTCAACTTTAACGCGCTGGGGCAGCAGATCATTGCCACCAACCCGATGTTCCGCCCCGGCGATAAGATGCTGGCCGTGATGCCGATGTTCCACGGCTTTGGCCTGGGCGTTTCCATTCACTGATGCTGGTCCCCAGGGCGGTCGGTGCGTGCTGGTGCCCCGTTTACCCCCCAGAGCTACGCCAAGCTGATCCTGAAGCATACAGTGCAACTTTATAGCCGGCGTGCCTACCCTGTATGAGGCCCTGCTGCGTGTCCCCACCATGGACGGCGCCGACCTGAGCTTCCTGCTGGGTGTGTTCTCCGGCGGCGACAGCCTTTCCATCGAGCTGAAAAAGCGGTTTGACAAGTTCCTGTTTGACCACCACGCGGTCATTCAGGTGCGGGAGGGCTACGGCACCACCGAGTGTGTGACCGCCAGCTGCCTGACTCCCACCCATATGGCGAAGGAGGGCTCCATCGGTCTGCCGTTCCCCGATACCTATTATGACATTGTGAAGCCCGGTACCCAGGAGAGCCTGCCCTACGGCGAGGAGGGCGAGATCTGCATCAGCGGTCCGACCGTGATGATGGAATATGTGGGCCATCCCGAGGAGACTGCACAGACCCTGCAGACCCATCCCGATGGGCGGGTGTGGGTGCACACCGGCGACCTGGGCTACATGGACGACGACGGGTTTATCTACTTCAAGCAGCGCATCAAGCGCATGATCATCACCAGCGGGTACAATGTATATCCCAGCCAGCTGGAGAACATTCTGGACGCGCATGACCTGGTGCAGATGAGCTGTGTTATCGGTGTGCCGGATAGCCTGAAGATGCAGAAGGTAAAGGCCTTTGTAATGCTGAAGCCGGGCCTAAAGCCCTGCGACGAGTACCGGGATATTCTGATGGCGTATTGCCGTAAGAATATCGCGAAAATACGCGATGCCGTATGAGATCGAATTCCGTGAGCAGCTGCCCAAGACGCTGGTAGGCAAGGTGGCTTACCGTGTGCTGGAGGAGGAAGAGATCAACCGGCTGAACGGCGAAAAGAAGAACGAGGCGTAAGTAAAGGCGAGGCTCCCTGCCGAGAGGCGGGGGAGCCTTTTGATATAGAGATGTGAAATTTTCGGTCAAGCCTTTTATAAAAGGCTTGCGGTTTCCAAAGGCAGCGCATTTGGGCGCGCTCCGCAGAGCGCGAAATCCCCTATACCGGAGTGGCGCCCGAAAGGGGTTGAATTTGTAAAATGATCCGGCGGATTGTTTTGCAAAGAGGGGGAACCCCCCCGCAGGAGAGGGTTCCCCCTTACTTGTATCTTATGAAAGGTTCCCTCCCTCCGAGCAGGAGGGAAGGAAAAAGCCCGGCCGAAGCCGGACTTTCTTTATAAACGGCAAAGCCCCGTACCCGCCCTCACTTTCGGTCGGCGATAGGGGAGTAACGATGAAGCATTAACAATGCATGGATACACGATTGGGGCATAACGATGAAAAAGGGAATCGAACCCTGTGCTGCCCTCGCACAACCAATGCTTGCGAACTCATTCTCAGTCGCGGAGATCACGCCCACACCCGAAAGCTACCACTGTGCCGTTCTGCTTATTCCATCAGGTCGGCGGTCCAGTTAGTGGCCTGCAGGGTGTTATCCAGAAGGCGCAGCTCGCGGGAGGCATCATCGGCCTGCCGCTGCAGGGCGGGGACATCGACGGCGGAAAGGATCTTGATCTCGGTGCGGGTGGCGCGGTGGGTATTTTGGCTGGCTTCCTCCACCAGGCGGCGGTAGGCTTCCGCCCGCAGGGAGAGCACATCGCGGCGGGCGATGAGCTCGGTGAGGGAGCGGCCTTCGACCTTGACGGCGCAGTTGGTGAGATTGATGCGGGCAATGAGCCATTCCAGGCGGGTGAAGGAGCTTTCCAGTTCTTCCAGCAAGGCGGCGGGGTCCTCCAGGGGCTTTTCGCCCTCCTGCACCAGGACATTATTACTAAGACGGTAGCGGAGCTGCTCGATGCGGCGGTTGAGATCGGCACGCTCCTGCAAGGCTTCGGCCAGTTTCATATTTGGTTCCTCCATTTCGTACTAATATAGTCTAATTTTATTATAGCATAGCGGAGGAGGGGTTGCAATCCCGGTAAAACTATGCTAAAATGAGCCCGTTAATAGTAGTAATAAAAAGGCTGTGACGGAGACAGTACCCCCGATGACAAAGGCCATAGCGAGCCGCGGATGGTGAAAGCGCGGCGCCGAAGTCCGGTGCGGGAAGATCACTCCTGAGCTGAGGCCTGAACGCCGAATTGCTGAGTAGGGCTCTCCGGATATCCCCCGTTAGCGGGTTCCCGCATACCCTGTGCGGCGTAATAGGTGGTTGATAAGCGAAGTGCGTGGCGCTCCGTCCTGTTATGGGATGGGGCGGTTTTTATTGGTAGACCGAAAAGGCGGAGCAAAGGGAAAAACGGATGATGGGCAAGGCAACGCAGCCCAACACCGCTTTTGCCGTGCCGATTGAACAGTACGGCATCGAGCCGTTCATCAAGGAATGCAAGAAGTCCGTCTGGAAGTACCTGCATGACTGGGAGGTCATGAGCGATCAGGTCGGCTACTGGGTGGACATGGAGCATCCGTATATCACCTATGAGAATGACTACATCGAGTCCGAATGGTGGAGCCTGAAGGAAATCTGGAAGAAGGGGCTGCTGTATCAGGGACACAAGATTGTCCCGTACTGCCCGCGCTGCGGCACGGCGCTGTCCTCCCACGAGGTCGCGCAGGGCTACAAGACGGTCAAGGAAACGTCCGCGTACGTCCGCTTCCCGGTCAAGGGCGAGGAAAACACCTACCTGCTGGCGTGGACGACCACCCCGTGGACGCTGCCGTCGAACATGGCGCTGTGCGTGAACCCGACCGACATCTACTGCCGCTTTAAGGCGGAGGACGGCCGCGTGTACATCATGGCGAAGGCGCTGATGGAGACGGTGTTCCCGGAGCAGAAGTTTGAGGTGCTGGCGGAAATGCCCGGCACGGCGCTCAAAGGCATGGAGTATGTGCCGCTGTTCGACTTCGCCGTCGGCAAGCTGGACAAGAAGGCGTGGTTCGTCATCTGCGACAACTACGTCACCATGAGCGACGGCACGGGCATCGTCCACATTGCCCCGGCGTTCGGCGAGGACGACAACCGTGTCTGCCGCGAAAATGACGTGCCGTTCGTCAACTTTGTTGATCCGCAGGGCTGCATGACGGCGGAAACGAAGTGGCCGGGCGTGTTCGTCAAGAAGGCCGACCCGCTGGTGCTGGCGGATTTGCAGGAGCGCGGGTTGCTGTTCAGCGCGCCGCAGTTCACGCATGATTATCCCTTCTGCTGGCGCTGCGATACGCCCCTGCTGTACTACGCCCACCCGACGTGGTTCATCCGCATGACGGCGCTGAAAGACAACCTTGTGCGCAACAACCGCACCATCAACTGGATGCCGGAAAACATCAAGGAAGGGCGCATGGGCACTTGGCTGGAGAACGTCCACGACTGGGGTCTGTCCCGCGAGCGCTACTGGGGCACGCCCCTGCCGGTGTGGAAGTGCTCCTGCGGCAATATGCACGTCGTCGGCTCCCGCGCGGAACTGCGCGAAATGGCGATTGAAGATCCCGGCGCAGACCTCGAACTCCACCGCCCCTTCATCGACGCCGTAAAGCTCCGCTGCGAAAAGTGCGGCGGCGAAATGGTGCGCGACAAGGCGGTTATCGACTGCTGGTACGATTCTGGCTCGATGCCCTTTGCGCAGTGGCACTATCCCTTTGAACATCAGGAGGAGTTCCAGCAGAACTTCCCGGCGAATTTCATCTCCGAAGCCATCGACCAGACGCGCGGCTGGTTCTACACCCTCGAAGCCATTTCGACGCTGCTGTTCGACCGTGCGCCGTTTGAAAACTGCATCGTGCTGGGCCATGTGCAGGACGAGCAGGGGCGCAAGATGTCCAAGCATCTGGGCAACGTCGTCAGCCCGTTTGATGAGCTGAACAAGTTCGCGCCCGAGAGTATCCACCTGTGCGACTTCCCCACCGTGGAGGAAAAAGTGGATCGACAAAGAGCTGGAAAGCAAGATGGATGAGATCATCCGCATCGTGGAGCTGGGACGCGCCGCCCGCAACGGCGCCAACCGCAAGAACCGCCAGCCGCTGGCCGAGATGTATGTGAAGGCCGATAAGGACCTGGACGGCTTCTATATGGATATCATCCGGGAGGAGCTGAATATCAAGGGAGGTCATCTTCACCAAAGAGGTGGAGGGTTTTGTGAGCTACAACTTTAAGCCGCAGCTGAAGACCTGTTGGCCCGAAGTACGGCAAGCAGCTGGGCAAGATCGCGAGGCGCTGGCGAACCTGGACGGCCGTGCTGCCAAGGCGATTCTGGACAGCGAAGGCAAGCTGAGCTTTGACTTTGGTGAGGGGCCATCCGCTGACCGCCGATGATCTGCTGATCGAGACAACGCAGCGGAGGGCTTCTATACCGTATCCGACCGTGACATCACCGTTGCCATTGACACCGTGCTGACCCCGGCACTCATCGAGAAGGCTTCATGCGGGAGATCATCAGCAAAGGTGCAGACCATGCGCAAGGAGGCCGGCTTTGAGGTGACAGATCATACCCGCATCACCATGGAGGGCAGCGAGAAGGCGACCGCTGTGGCGGAAGCGAGAAAGGCGGAGATCGACCGGCGCGACGCTGGCAGAGAGCCTGACGGTGGGTACCCCTGTGGGCTATACCAAGGAGTGGGACCTGAACGGCGAAAAGGCCACGCTGGGTGTAGAGAAGATCTGAACGAATAAGCAGCAGAAAGCGGGTGTGCGCTCCTGAAGCGGGAGCGCCGCCCCCCCCAGCGAAGCGGGGGCGGTGCGACGGTAAGCGGAAGGAGCGCACGCTGGATTGCGCGGCAAGCGGAAATTTAAAAAGCGTACCCCCATCCCAATCCGGGACGGGGGGCGCTTTTTATATAGGGAGGAGAAATCAGAGGGTTTCGAGAGCGATGCAGTCGCCGCTTTGACGGTCGAACAGCATGATGTGGTGGCCGGTAAAGCTGATGCTGTGCTGCTCCCCGATGGTGAACAGGCTGCTGCCGAATACCACGCCGGTGAGCAGGAACCCATTGACATAAACCTTGATGGTGGACTCCATGCCGGTGGGCATGGCGCCGTAAATTTCACCCTTGAGGGGGGCTTCACTGGTGATGTTGAGGAACTCGGGACGGATGCCGAGAACGAGATCCTCATTGGTGAGGACGGGTTCCTCCTGCAGGGAGTCGTCCTCCTCCTCGACCTTGGCGATGTGGTAGCGGAAGGGTTCGTCCTTGTTGCCCTTTTTTCCACATAGCCCTTTTCCTGCGATTTGGCCAGACGCTCGGCGGCGTGCGCGGCGGCCTTGCGGTCACGCTCGGCAAACCAGGCGGCGAGATCCAGACCCTCGCGGGGACGGAATACGGCCTTGACACCGCCCAAAATATCGAGAGTGATGCTGCCATCCGGCTGCTGGCGCCCTTGGCCTCCACAAAGTTGATGGACGGATTTCCGACGAAGTCCGCTACAAAGAGGTTCTGCGGGTGGTTGTAGACGGTGAGAGGCGGCTGGTACTGCTGCAGTACACCGTTATTGATGAGACAGATCTGGGTGGCGAGGGTCATGGCTTCCATCTGGTCGTGGGTAACATAGACGAAAGTAGAGCCGGTTTCGACATGCAGACGCTGCAGCTCGTAGCGCATTTCCAGGCGCAGCTTGGCATCCAGGTTGGAGAGCGGCTCATCCATGAATAGGACGGAGGGCTCCGGCGCCAGGGTGCGGGCGATGGCGACGCGCTGCTGCTGGCCGCCGGAAAGCTCGGCGGGGTAGCGGTCCATAAACATGCCAATCTTGACGATGCGGGCCACACGGCGCACGGTCAGGTCAATTTCCTCTTTGGTGAGCTTGCGCACCTCGGTGACGGGCTGGCCGTCCTTATAGATGGCATAATCGGCATCGTAGCTGCCGCCGGTGGCCTCCAGTGCTTTACGGGCGGCTTCCGCCTTTTCTCGCAGGGCGGCGGCTTCGGCACTGACATCTTGCCATCTTCCAAGTGGTAGCCCAATAGCTTTTTGGCAGTAAACTGGCTGATGGTAAAGGTATCGATGAGCTTGAGCAGGGCTTTTTGTCATCCAGCTTGCCCTTTTTTGTCTCGGCATTCCGCCAGTACCTTTGGTCACCTTTCGCCGGGGGGCAGAGAGGATCTCCGCCAGGCGGGCGTTGACGCGGGTGTCGAAATCAATTTTGGGCAGGTCCTCCTTGACATTGGTAAGGCCAAAGGAGATGTTCTCGTAAACGGTCATATTGGGCCATAGGGCGTAGTTTTGGAACAGGAAGCCGACACGGCGTTTATTGGCGGGAACATTGATGCCCATGGCGCTATCGAATACGACCTGATCCCCGATGGTGATGCGGCCGCTGGTGGGGGTTTCCAGGCCCGCGATCATGCGCAGGGTGGTGGTTTTACCGCAGCCGGAAGGGCCCAGCAGTGTGACGAAGGAGTTATCGGCGATGGTGAGGTTCAGGTCCTCCACCGCGTAGAATTTTCCCCAACGCTTGGTGATGTGTTCAAGTTTGATCTCTGGCATGGTTTAACCTCCTATTCCCTTATCAAGGCTGGCCCCGGTGACCTTATTGACGAGGGCATTGCAGATGAGAATGGTGACGATGAGGATGAGATTGATGCCGCTGGAGAAGGCGTACAGACCCATTTCATCAAAGTAATCCAGCGTGGTGGAGAGGATGAAGCCCTGGACGCACAGCAGCATGAAGAGGCTCAGCTCGCGCAGGCAGGTCATAAACGGCAGCAGATAGCCGCTGATGATGGAGGACTTCTGGATGGGAATGATGATGCGGGTCATGCGCTTGATCCAGGGGACATCCTGAATGACGGCGGCTTCTTCAATCTCGCCGGAGAGCTGCAGCATGGAATTGAGCGAGCTGCGGCTGGCAAAGGGAATGTACTTGATGGTGCCCGCGATGATAAGCAGAGCGTAGGTATTGAACAGGTTAAAGTATTGATTGGAGAATAGGATGAAGAAGGCGACACCCGACCGCGATGGACGGCATAAGGTAGGGGCAGGAACGCCATTGAGTTAACATAGTTAGCCCAGCGGCTGCGGCGGTTCTTGCTGACGGCGTAGCCGATAAGAGTGCCGATGGTGCCGGCGATGAGCGCGCAGCTGACGCTGACGAGCATGGTGCCCTTGAAGGCCGTCCAAATGGTGTTGTTGTAGAGGATGCCTTTTTGTCCGTACATGCCGTTTTCGGTGATGTTCTCGTTGGTGACCCACCACTTTGTGGTCAGGTTGTCCGGGTCGCCGGTGTACAGGAAGCTGTAGTCCCCGGGATTTGGCAGGAAGGTCTCAAAAGGCGAAGGAGACAATGGGGAAGATGCTGGTGAAGAAGGTGATGATGATAAGGATGACGGCGATGACCACGCGACCGGTGCGTCCCAGGTTGATCTTGGAGATCTGGCCGGACTTGCCGGTGACGGTGGTGTAGTTTTTGCGGGACTGCAGGCTGAGCTGGTTGAGGAGCATGATGGCCACGCCGAAGATCATCATGATGATAGCCAGGATACTGGCCTCGCCGGTGTACTTGGAGTTCATGGACACATACTTGGTGGCCAGGGTGGTCAGGCCCAGATAGTGGGGACGGGGGTAGGAGCCCATGGAGCTGCCGAATACCAGCAGAATGGTGGAGAGGATGGCGGGCTTTACCATGGGCAGGGTGATGCGGAACATGGTTTTCCACTTGGGGGTATCCAGGATGGTGGCGGCTTCCTCCAGGTTCGCATCCATGTTCCGGAAAATACCGCCGATGAGGATGTAGGCAAAGGGCGCGTAGTGGAGGCCCAGCACCACCAAGCTGGGGAACAGCCCCTTGCACCACCACATGGGGGCATCTGGACATTGAATAGAGAGGTGAGCAGACCATTGCTGGTGCCGGTAACGGCATTGGAATTAAAAAGGTTCTGCCACACCACAGCCAGGGTCCATTGGGGCATGATGTAGGGGAAGATGAAGATGGAGCTGAGGTATTTGCGCCAGGCCATGGTTGGTTGCGGGTGACGAGGAAGGCCACAATGCCACCGAACAGAATGGCCACGATGCAGGAGCCGACCGAAAGCAGAACGGTATTCAGCAGGGGGGTCCACAGGTTGGCCTTGGCCAGCGGGCTGGTGAACAGGTCGGTGTAATTGACCAGGGTGTAGCCCTGGGAGGTGCCGGCCAGGTAAGCATCAATGGTGCCGGGGTGGATCTTGAAGGTATCCTGCACGATGGCAATGATAGGCGCTACCGTGGTAATGGTGAGCACAATGCCCATGAGCAGCAGGATGACATTGTGAGGCTTGGAAAAGAAGGTCTTGACCTTATTGCGCCGCACGGCGGCGGGATTGGCCTGCAAAACTGCGGCTTGTTTCATGGTATGGATCACCTTTGTTGGGGCCGCAAAGGGAAACGCCCCGGCGCGGCGGTTACGCGATCCGGGCGCGCTCTTTACTTTTAACAGACGCAAAGATAAGTGCGTGGTGATTTTATCAGCCCGCGCTGTACTTATCCAGAACCTCGATCCAGCTGCCTACGGTGAAGGCAACAGAAGCGCAGTATTCGGGATCCTCAAGGACCAGCTTATCGGCCCACCATTCATAACCGCGGTCGTTCTTGCAGTCGAAGGTGTTGACGCCGTCAACATAGCCGCCCTCCTGATGATGACGGGTGTTTCCTCGGTGCCGGCAGCAACGGTCGGATTGGAGGAATAGCCGCCCATATCCTTGCCCCAGGCAGAGAAGCCGTCAACGGTGCAGGTCATGTAGGCGATAAAGGCGCAGGCAGTCCAGGGCAGGGGGCTGTTATCGGTAACAAACAGGTAATGGCAGTAGCCATAGCCGCCGAGACCGGTGTAGCCATCCTGATAGGCTGCAACCTTGATGTTGTTCTTGGAAACGGTAGCGGATTCCTCAACGGAGCGGAGCTTGAGTAAACCAGAAGGCCGAACTGATCCTTGGCGGAATCGGAAACCAGGGTATTGCAGATGGGACCGTCATCGGTCTGAGCATTGTAGCTCTCTACCCACAGTTTGATCCAGGCCAGGCCGTACTCTGGCGTTCTCGGTCAGGCCGAGGTTCGCGGCATCGGCAGCCATGGCATCGATGGTGGGCTGGAAGTAGGCCTGCTCCTCAGCGGGCAGAGCCTCAAAAGCGGTCTTGAGCATGGTGGAATAATCATCACGGGTAAGCATATACAGGAAGTTCTTGCCCACGATCTCGGAATCAATATCCATGAACAGGCCATGCTCGCCCTCGGCTACGAAATCCCAAACATTATCATAGGATTTTTCACCGACGCAGTTATACATAAAGACCTTATTGAGGGTCTGCAGGGGCAGATAGCCTTCATAGGCATCGGCGGTGGTGTTGTTGGCGTCAGCCCAATCCTTGGGGATGAAGGTATCCAGAACGCCGGTCTTGACCATCTTGCTCTCGATCTGGTTGCCATCCTGAATGAGGGTCATGGCAAAGGTGCCGGTCTCCTTCAGGGAGTCAGCGGTGAGCTGCTCAAAGATCTTGTTGTTCTTGGGCTGCTGCCACTCAAAGTTCAGGGTGTAGCTGGAGTCGATGGACTGCAGGTACTCGATGAACAGAGGCAGGGCGCTCTTGCCGCGGCTGGAGTTGCCGACGCCGTAGAAGGTCTTGCCGTTGGACTCCTCGATGGCCTTCTTGGCCACTCCTCGAGGGTCATGCCTTTCGGCTTTGATGCATCTGCTGAACGGCAGAAAGCTCCTCATTGGGGTGGGAGCGGGCTTCTCGCCGCAGCCGACCATCAGGGTGAGGACCATGATGATGGCCAGCAACATAGACAGTGCTTTTTTTCATTTTTTTCTCCCTCCATAAGTTGTCGTTTTATAATGACCGCCCCAGGGCGGCGATTACCGAAAAAATGATTTGATAATGACCTTACATAAACTTTGCTTAAACTACCATTCTGCACATGATTCTGTATAACCCGTAAAAAGGCGCGAGCCGCTGTATTGCAGCGGCTCGCACCTTCTCAGGTGGCGGTCGTCTATCTCTGCCTCGTGCTTGAGGACCGCGCCGGTGGCGGCGTTGATCTCGTAGCTGTACTCCATGCCGCCGGACTTGAACTCGACCTCATAGACGAGCGTGCCGTCCTCATCGTCCAGCTCGATCTCCATGTCATATGCTTTATTTTCGCTCACGCCCGCGTGGTTCAGGGCGATGGACTTCGCCTTGGCATGGCCGATGTCGCCGGTGGGCGCAATAGGCTTTGCCGTCTCATCCCCTACAGGGGCCGTGGCCGGCAAGTCCTTCTGCCCGCTGAGCACCTTCCCCGTGTAGGCGTCCACCAGATACTCAAACTCGCCCCATGCCGTGTGCAGCTCGACCTCATAGTGCGCGGGGAACTCGTCGAGCTCGGAATCGACCTCCGCCGTGACGGAGTCGAGCGCCGTTGTCCCGGCATACTGCTCCGCGGCGTAAGCGGCGGCATCCTTGCCGATGGGCATGGCAGGAGCGCCCGCCTCGGCAAGGTCCTTGAGTTCCTCGACCGATAGCTTTGCCAGCGCGTCAAACTTGAGCGACGGGTTGATGGCGAGGACGCGATTCACCAGCGCCGCCTTGCCGGAGGAAATGTTGTTTTCCCGGGCCTGCTGCCCCGCGCCGCGTCCTGCGTCAGCGTCTGCGTCAGGACGGCGGCCTTCGCTTCGCTGGTCTGCAGCACACCGTCCACGGCGCTGGTCAGCTCCCGCTGGAGCTTTTCCGCGCGGACGGTATCCTTATCCTCCACCGAGATCATGATGGCGGAGGAAATGCTGTCGAGATAGCCGTTTCGCACGAGGCTCCCCACGATGGCGTTCACCGCCACATCCAGCTTTGCGCCCTTGAGGTCAGCCCCATTACTCATATCCGCCAGGATGGCTTTTGCATCCTCGTTGAGCGGCGCGCAGGCCAGTACCTTTTCGCTCCGATTCACCTTCAGTTCGATGCTCGGGTTTACGTCCAGCGAAACCACGGACGCCACCGCGTGTGCCTGCTGATAGAGTATCCCTCCGCCGCCCAGCAGCACCAGCGCAAAGGCAGGCCGCCGCCAGCGTCGTCCAGTTTCTTTGTCGTTTTCTTCGTCGTCATGGTGATCACCGTTCCTTTCCGCTTTTCACAGCGGGAGAGAACGCCGCTCATATCGTCCGGCGCGGTCTTTTCAAGGGCCGCGGCCAGTTGCCGCTCCATTTTTTCATTGGTCATCAGGCGTCATCTCCTTCCAGAAAGCTGCGCATCTTTTTCAATGCTCTGTGATATTTCGACAGGACGGTAGGAAGCGGAAGCTCCAGCAGCGCCGCGATCTCCCGGTGCTTCAGGCCCGTGACGGCGTGGAGCAGCACGATCCGCCGCTCTTCGTCCGTAAGTCTTGCCAATGCGCCTGCTGCAGCAGGCGCGCTCGTCGGCGTCCAGCCCGCACTCCTGCGCGGGAATGGCGTCCCATTCCTCCTCGCTGATCGCGGCTTGACGTTCCTCGCGCCGCAGACGCATCAGGCACAGGACTGCGGCAGACCGTCAGGATCCAGCCCAGCGGGGAACCGGTGGGGCGGTACTGCGCCGCGTGGTCCCACACCTGCACATAGACATCCTGCGTGAGATCCTGCGCATCGTGGGCGTTCTGAGGTAGGACAGCGCAAGACCGTACACCGCCGTCCGCGTGCGCTGATACAGCTCCGCCAGCGCTTCACGCTCCCCGCCGGCAATGTGGAGCAACAGCTGCTGCAGCTGGTGCCGATCCTCTGCCGGGGCATATTCGGTTGTCATCAGCATACTGAGCATGGGCTTTTTTCTCCTGTCATCCGTG
>VOFC01000053.1_pt1 | contig 17402 bp, 14 predicted proteins | sample 5384161 | NCBI WGS metagenome assembly VOFC01 (sample SAMN12384722, study PRJNA508395) | human gut metagenome | isolation source: healthy gut B | host: Homo sapiens
TTCCTTCACGTAAGCGTTGGTGCTGCCGCATTCCGGCAGATAGCGCACCTCATTGATGCTCATTGTTTGGGTACCTCTTTATGTTCATAGGCGGTCACTTTGCCTTCGTCCAGCGTCAGGATGCCGTAGGTGTCCGGCCCGGTGTAACACCGGCCGCAGGAGCCGGGGTTGAACAGGAACACCCCGCTGCGGGTCTCTGCATGGGGGATGTGGGTGTGACCGAACAGCGCCACCTCGGCACCCCGGGCAGATGCGGCATCTGCCAGCGTATCCAGATCGTATTTCACACCGTACATATGACCGTGAGTGTAAAAGATCACCACGCCGTCAAAGGCGGCAAGGCCGTCGGTGGGTTCCAGTGCACCGTAATCGCAGTTGCCCGCCACCGAGTAGGCCCGCAGCTTGGGGCACAGCGTCAGAGCCAGTTCCAGATCCCGCAGGCCGTCGCCCAGAAAGATCAGGGCATCGATGCTTTTGCTCTCTTTCATCAGCACGCGCTCAATGGCGGCACGTCCGCCGTGGCTGTCGCTCAAAACCAGAAGCTTTGTCACAAAAAGGGTCCTCCTCTGTTTACCAGTTACGTATCATTCCGCTGCCTGCTGGCCCTGTTGCAATACCAGCAGCTGCTTGTACACTTCGCTTTTAGAATAAGGTGTGCCCTGTGCCGCCGCCTTGGCTGCGGCGGTGGGGCCAAAGCCCTGCCCGGTCAGCTCCAGCGCCCGCTGCGCTGCCTGCTCCAGCGTCAGCTCCTGCTCCGGGTCGGCGGTCTCCGGCGCACCGGCCATCACCAGCACATACTCGCCGCGCGGCTCGTTGGTCTTGTAGTGCTCCACCGCCTCGCCGAGGGTAGTCTTCCAGATATCCTCGTGCAGCTTTGTCAGCTCCCGGCACAGGGTGATGCTGCGGTCTGCGCCAAAGGCATTGGCCAGATCGTCCAGCGTGGTGCGCAGCTTGTGGGGCGCTTCGTAAAAGATGGTGGTGCGCTTTTCCTGCAAAAGCTCAGCCAGCCGCTCTTTTTTCTGCTTGCGGTTCACGGGCAGAAAGCCCTCGAACACCCAGCGGGAGGTGTCCTGCCCGGACACGGCCAGCGCTGTGACGCAGGCGGAAGCCGCCGGTACTGGCACTACCTTGATGCCCCGGGCCAGTGCGTCCCGCACGATCACCTCGCCCGGGTCGGAGACGCAGGGCATGCCCGCATCACTGCACAGGGCACAGCTCTCGCCTGCTTCAATGCGGCGCAGGATGCCCTCACCCTTCTGCAGGGCGTGCTCATAGTAGCTGACCATGGGCTTTTTCAGGCCCAGAAAGTTCAGCAGCTTCATGGTCACACGGGTGTCCTCGGCGGCAATAAAGTCTGCCGCGCCAAAGGTGGCCGCTACGCGCGGCGGCATATCGTCCAGATTGCCGATGGGCGTTGCCACGATATAAAGAGTTCCTGCCATAGTTTACCTCCCATATAACGCCGCACCGGCGCTGATCAACACATCCGGCTCCACCCGCAGGCCGGTCTTGCGGTTCTTCTGCGCTTCCACAAGGAAGAGCCATGGCGCGCCGTCCGCCTTGTTCTTTACAAAGGCCAGCCGCTTCGGCTCCAGCCGGTTGGCCCGCAGCACCGCCAGCACCTCCGCCAGCCGTTCCGGCCGGTGGCACAGCGCAAAGCGCCCGCCGTCCTTCAAAAGGCGGAACGCACACTGGCACACATCGTCCAGTGTGCAGGTGTTCTCGTGCCGGGCAAGGGCGTGGGCTGCGTTTTGGCTTTGGGGCCCATCCGTGAAATAGGGCGGATTGCACGCACACACGTCAAAACTGCCCTCGCCCTGCCGGAAAGCGCGCAGGTCGGCACAGACAGGCTCAATGTGCCCGATGTCCTGCTCCTGCACCGCAGCGGAAAGCAGGGCGCTGCCCTCGGGCTGCAGCTCCAGCCCCATGCAGGGGCCGCGGTGGCCCCGGTCGTGCCATTCCAGCGCCACGATGCCGCAGCCGGAGCACAGGTCTGCGGCCTTCTGGGCACGCTTTGGCTCACAGAAACGGGCCAGCAGCAGCGCGTCGGAGCCAAAACGATGCTCCGGCGAGCAATAAACCATAGTTCTATTATACAAGACTTCGGTAGAATGTTCCATAGATAAGTGTGCCGTACCCTCTCAAAAAAATGCGTGGAATTGCTCGGGGAATTTGTGCGAATTACTGCAAAACAAAAAAGCAGCAGACCTGCTTTGGACAGGCCTGCTGCTTTTGATGCGTTTTTTGTGCAGCTGCTAAAATTATTCAGCAGTGATAGCACCGGTGGGGCAAGCACCCTCGCAAGCGCCGCAGTCGATGCAAGCGTCTGCGTTCACAGAAGCAACACCATCAACGGTGATAGCGCCAACCGGGCAAGCGCCCTCGCAAGCGCCGCAGCCAACACATGCGTCAGAAACCTTGTGTGCCATAATAAACTCTCCTTTTTATCTCCGTGCCCGAAGTATTGTATGAAGAGTCATGTATGGCACGGCTGTGCATGTCTCTCCGGAAATCATATCCTTGCCTGCATTTTAACAAAGCAGGTGAGAAAAGGCAAGACTAACCGTGACCCGAAACACAAAAGTCTGTTTTTTGTTGGGTTGCACAAAAGCACAGGCTAACTTATGGCCAAATTTGCAGGAGTTTTTTGGCAAAAATCACGAAGAACAGTTAGTTTTAGCAGACTAACCCCTCAGAACCTCCGGCGCGTCCCTCACTCCTTTTCGGCAGCGCGCTTCCGGGCGCAGCCGCAGCCCGCGCAGCGCTTTTCTCCATCGTCGGAGGAAGCCACCACCGGGGCCGGGTTGCGCACGCCGGAGTAATCGTCGTCCGGGTCCGGGCGGCGGGGCGCACGCTTGCCGCCGCTGATATATTCGCACACACCCACCTTATAGTAACGGGGCGAAAGACTCTCGGTGCCGCAGCGCACCCGCAGGTAGCCGGAGACCGGGTTCACCTCCAGCACGGTGCCAAGACCGTCCGGCGTGCGCACGGTGCTGCCCACCATGGGCATGATGCTGTTCAGGTACTCGTAGGCGCTTTCCTCGTAGGCAAGGCAGCACATCAGCCGGCCGCAGGCACCGCTGATCTTGGTGGGGTTCAGCGAAAGGCCCTGCTCCTTTGCCATCTTGATGGAGACGGGCTGGAAGTCCTTTAAAAAGCGGCTGCAGCAGAAGGGCTGGCCGCAGATGCCAAGGCCGCCGATCATCTTGCTCTCGTCCCGCACGCCGATCTGGCGCAGCTCGATGCGGGTGTGGAAGATCCCGGCCAGATCCTTGACCAGCTCGCGGAAGTCCACGCGGCCATCGGCGGTAAAGTAGAACATGATCTTGGAGCGGTCTAGGGTATACTCGGCCTCCACAAGCTTCATTTCCAGGCCGTGGCGGGAAATGCACTCCTGACAGGTGCGGTAGGCGCGCTTTTCGTCCTCACGGTTCTGGCGCATCCGGCGGATATCCACGCTGTCGGCCATGCGGGTAATGGGCTTGAGGGCCTTGGGCACTGCCGCATCGGCGATCTCCCTCACGCCCTGCACCACCTCGCCGCACTCCACGCCGCGGGCAGTCTCCACGATCACGTATTCGCCGGTTTTGATGTCGGCCCCGGCGGGATCAAAATAATAGCTTTTGCCGTTCTCTTTGAAACGGACGGAAATGACTTTTTTCATAATGTTCCTCGTTTTTATCGGTCGAATCTATAGGATAAGGCCCGAAAAAGAGCCTGCTGATCCATTCTGTACTCTAGTATAACATATTCAAATGCACATTTCCACGCAAAAAACAAAAAGCGGCTCTGGCGCTTTGGCAGAAAAATTTTAAAAAGGTGCAACAATCTGCCCTGCTGCCGCGTATCCATAAAGGAAGACTGACCGAATTTGGTCGCACCCGCAGCCGGAAAATGGAAAAACGGAACGGCAAATGTTAAAATCTTGCGAAAGTATCCAAAGAATCGCAAAAGAATCCCACCCCGCTCTTGCAAGGCGGGGGCTTGCGTGTATAATAAAAATGTTGAAGTGTAGCCTTTCCCGCAGGGAAAGCAGCTGTCCTGCTTTGCGGCAAGGCAGAGAAACGGTAGGAGAAAATGGAAAAATTCAGTGTCAAAAAGCCGTTTACGGTGCTGGTTGCAGTGGTCATGATCCTGATCCTGGGCTTTGTGGCGGTCACAAAGATGGATACGAACCTGCTGCCCAACGTGAACACACCGTATCTGATGGTGGTCACCGTGTATCCTGGCGCAAGCCCGGAGCGTGTGGAGAGCGAGGTCTCCGATGTGCTGCAGAACTCGCTCACAGTGCCGGGCGTGTCCAAGATCACCGCAACATCGGCAGAAAACTACAGCCTGCTGCTGATGGAGTTTACCGAGGATACGGATATGAACAGCGCGCTGGTCAAGGTGTCCAACAAGCTGGATCAGGCCAAAAGCGACCTGCCCAGCACCTGCCTGACCCCCTCCATCATTGAGTACAGCCTGAACATGAACGCTTTCATGACGGTGGCTGTCAGCCGCGAAGGTGCCGACCAGTACGAGCTTTCTGAGTTTATCCAGAACACCCTTGTGCCGGAAGTGCAGCGCAAGGGCGGTGTGTCCAGCGTTTCGTCCAGCGGTCTGGTGGAAAAGCTGGTGCAGGTGCAGCTCAATCAGGATAAGATCGACGAGATCAACGCAAAGCTGCTGGAACTGATCGATACCCAGCTGGCTGCAGCCCGCTCCCAGCTGGAAAGCGCCGAGGCACAGATCACCGCCGGACGCAAGGAATACGAAAAGCAGCTGAAAAACTTTGGCAATACGGTGTCCAACTCGGTCATGAGCCAGATGAGCACCGAGGTGGGCGCCGCAGTGGAAACGGTGCGCGCGCAGGCGCAGGCTCTTCTGGAGAGCGTGAACAGCCTGATCGCCGTGGTCAAGGAGCCTGAGATCCAGCAGGCCCTGATCGAGGTGCGCGACGGTCTGCAGAAGGTCATGGACAAGTTCAACGAGACCGGTATGCGGGATATCGACTCTCTGATCGATATTGTGGCTGAGCTGCGCACCATTACCGATAAGCTCACTACCGCCCTGCAGAAGCTGCAGGAGCGCGTGAACACCGAGACCGGCTCCGAAGGCAGCACCGCAGAGGATCTTGCCAATGAGATGCAGCTGCAGGAAAGCCTGAATGTGGTCTATAACACGCTGGAAAGCACCATCAAGGCCATGGACAATGTGCCCCAGCTGATGACCGAGTTCTCCGGCGCACTGGGCAGCTTCTCCCAGCAGCAGCTCAACGCCTATATGCAGTTCACCGAAGCGCGTGAAATGCTGAACGAGTACGAAAAGCAGCTGGAGACTGCCAAGGCAGAGTACGAGACGGCCAAGACCAACGCTCTGGCACAGGCCGATGTGACAAAGCAGCTGGACATTGAAACGCTGGCGCAGCTCATCTATGCCCAGAACTTCTCCATGCCGGCCGGTTACGTGCAGGATAAGGACGGCGAGTCTTGGCTGCTGAAAGTCGGCGAAGAGTACGACAGCGTGGAGGATATCAGCGGTGCCCTGCTGCTGCATGTGGAGGGCTACGGTGACGTGCGCCTTTCCGATGTGGCGGATGTGGAGGTCATCGACAACTCCGCCGACAGCTACACCCGCCTGAACGGCGAAAAGGCATCCATCCTCAAAATCTATAAGAATGCCACTTCCAGTGCAGGCGAGGTCTCCGACAACTGCCTGACCGCATTTAAAGAGCTGGAAAAACAATACGACGGCCTGCACATGGTGGTGCTGTCCAATCAGGGCAACTACATCACCATCGTCATCAAGAGCATCCTCACCAGCATGGTGGTGGGCGCTGCACTGGCCATCATCGTGCTGGCCATCTTCCTGAAGGATATCAAGCCCACCCTCGTGGTCGGCATCAGCATCCCGCTGTCCGTTCTGTTCGCGGTGGTGCTCATGTACTTTACCGGGCTGGACCTGAACGTCATGACGCTGGCCGGCCTTTCCCTCGGCATTGGTATGCTGGTGGATAACTCGGTGGTCGTCATTGAGAACATCTACCGTCTGCGCAGCCGCGGCGTGCCTGCGGCCCGCGCTGCCGTGCAGGGCACAAAACAGGTGGGCATGTCGGTGGTGGCCTCCACCCTTACCTCGGTGTGCGTGTTCCTGCCGGTGGTGTTCTCGGCCAGCATTGTGCGCAGCCTGATGATGCCCATGTCCCTGTGCATCGGTTACTGCCTGATGGCCTCCCTCATCGTGGCGCTCACGGTGGTCCCGGCGGCATCCTCTACTGTGCTGAAAAAAGCTGAACCCAAGCGCCTTGCCTGGTTTGAAAAGGTGCAGGAAAAGTATGCCCATAGTCTGGAATGGTGCCTGCAGCACCGTGCCCTGCCCCTGATCGCGGCGGTGGTGCTGCTGGTGTTCAGCGGCTGGCAGGTGCTGAACATGGGCGTGGAGCTGCTGCCCAGCATCACCAGCAACGAGGCGCAGATCACCCTGTCCACCGCCGACGGCCTGACCAAGGAGGAATCCTATGCCATTGCGGGTCAGGTGGCAGAGGCGGCCCTGAATGTGGAAAACGTGGAAGAGGTGGGCATCACCCTCGACACCAGCATGGCCGGTCTGGATATCAGCCAGCTGGGCCTGCCCACCGCCATTACCGATATTCTGAACTCCGCCAATGCCTACGGCAGATACAAGATCAATGTTATGATGAGCAAGAGCCTTTCCTCCCGTGAGGTGGAAAAGACCCGGCAGGCCATGGAGGATGCAGTGTCCCAGATCGAGAACTGCACCGCTGAGGTCAAGCTGTACGGCATGACCGATGATCTGACCAGCCAGCTGGCCACCGGCCTGTCGGTCAAGGTCTACGGCAAGGATCCGGAAACGCTGACCACCGTTTCCGAGAAGGTAATGGAGATCGTCAACGATACCGAGGGCTTTGCCAATGCGGACAACGGCCTTGGCAGCGGCGATGCCACCATCATCCTGAAGGTGGACCGCGACAAGGTGCGCGCCTACGGCCTGACCGTTGCGCAGGTGTACCAGCAGATCGCGGCAAAGCTCACCACCACCGCCACGGCCCAGACCCCCGTCACGGTGAACGGCACCACCATGGATGTCCAGATCACGGACAATCTGGACCCCGTCACCAAGGAAAACATGATGGAGCTTACCTTTGAGACCACCGAAATGTCGGCAGACGGCACAGTGACCAATGGTACCTGCACCCTGAACGATATCGCCAGCTGGACCACCGGCACCGCACCGGATGCCATTACCAGCGAGAACCAGACCGAGTTTGTCACTGTAACGGCGGATACGCTGAAGGGCTACAACACCATGGTGCAGTCCCGCGTGCTGCAGAAGAAGCTGGATGAGTACGCAGCCAGCGGTGAGATGCCGGAGGGCTGCAGCACCACGCTGGGCGGCGAAACCGAGGGCACCGACTACATGGTGAACGAAATGGTGCAGTGGATGGCTCTGGCCCTGCCCTTTGTATATCTGGTCATGGTGGCACAGTTCCAGAGCCTGCTGTCCCCCTTCATCGTGCTGTTCACGGTGCCGCTGGCCTTTACCGGCGGCCTGCTGGGCCTGCTGATCACCGGCCAGCAGCTCACCATGATCTCCCTGATGGGCTTCATCGTGCTGATGGGCACTGTTGTCAACAACGGCATCGTGTTCGTGGACTATGCAAACCAGCTGCGCATTGGCGGCATGGAGCGCCGCGCTGCGCTGGTGGCTACCGGCAAGACCCGTATGCGCCCCATCCTCATGACCACCCTGACCACCGTGCTGGCTATGCTGCAGCTGGTGTTCAGCGGCGATATGGCAAGCCAGCTGATGAGCGGCATGGCCATCGTCATCATCTGCGGCCTGAGCTACGCCACCCTGATGACCCTGTATATCGTTCCGGTGCTGTACGATATCCTGTTCAAGAAGCCGCCGCTCAACGTGGATGTTGGCAGTGACGATGATCTGGACGACATCCCGGACGATGCAGCCGAGTTCATTGCGGCGCAGAAGTCTGCGGGCACGGCACAGCCGGAAGCCTGACGACAGCATGACGATTTAGAATGCGCGCCGCTTTGCTTTGCGTATCATCAGCGGAAGAATTATTTATAATAGAGCAATGCCGGGCGGTCTGCGGACCGCCCGGCATTGCGTTTTCACGGGAAAGGTCGTAACGGGAAGCGGCATCTGCTGCTGTCGGCGTACCGCCGTCGCGCAGCGACTCAAAATCGGCGCAACACAAAAAATCCTCTAGCGGAGCGACTTGGATTTTTTGTATGGAGCCTTTCTGCTTTGGGGTTACTAGGGGCGAGCAGCCCCTAGTTCGTGCCTCCCGCGCCTCGAAAGTAGCGGGTGCTTTTCTGGTTCTCTTTTGGCACGCAAAAGAGAACGTACCCGGCGGTAATGCTTTTTACAAAAGGCATGAAACTTGATCCACGCGAAAACGCTCTGCGCGGGAAGCACATCTTTCTGGCTGCATACCCCGCCAACTGAATAATTTCAACAAAAAATAGCTGGAAAAATTGGATGCAAATTCTAAAATCCGTTCCCCACAAAGATATAAAACTGTGATATAATCATAAATAAGATAGAATACAGTGGAAGTCTGCCTGACTGTATGTCCGAGTAAAATCTGAGGAGGCGAATGCCCAATGGCACAGATCCGCTCCAAGCCCTTCGGTGTGACCAAACAGGGCGCAAATGTTACAGAGTACATCCTTTCCAACCCCGGCGGCCTGACGGTGAGCGTTCTGGACTACGGATGCATCATTAAAAACATCATCGTTCCGGCCAAGAACGGCCCGGTGGATGTCGTGCTGGGCCACGACACCATGGCAGATTATGAGGATGACTTCACGTCCTCCGGCAGCACCTGCTGCGGTGCGTTCGTGGGCCGCTATGCCAACCGCATCGAGAACGCGGTCTTCAGCGTGGGCGGCAAGACCTACCAGCTGGAAGCAAACAACGGCCCCAACCATCTGCACGGCTGCTTCTCGCGCAAGCTGTACCGGGTGAAGGCCTTTGGCGACACCCTGCTGATGGAGGCCGAAAGCCCGGACGGCGAGGACGGTTTCCCCGGAAACCTGAAGCTGGCGGTGCGCTATACCCTTACGGAGGACAATACCTTCCGCATGGATTACCGCGTCTCTTCGGATGCGGATACCATCGTGAACCTCACGAACCACAGCTACTTCAACCTGAACGGTGAGGGCGATATTCTGGGCCAGAAGCTGCGCATCTATGCCTCCAACTATCTGGAAGGCAACAATCAGACCTGCCCCACCGGTGCCATTCTGCCGGTGGCAAACACCCCCATGGATTTTACCGAGGGAAAGCTCATTGGCCGGGATATCGACACCGGCTTTGCCCAGACCACCATGGTGGGCGGTGGCTACGACCACTGCTTTGTGATCGACCGCGCCCGCGGCTCCAGCCAGAGCATCTGCGCATGGGTCACCAGTGAAAAGACCGGCATCAGCATGAAGCTGTACACCACCCAGCCGGGCATCCAGTTGTACACCGGAAACTTTTTGCAGGACTGCCCCACCCCCGGCAAGGGCGGCGTGCCCATGCAGAAGTACGGCGGCTTTGCGCTGGAGACCCAGCACTACCCCTGCAGCCCTTCCCACCCGGAGTTCCCCACCACGGTGTTGCGGGCAGGCAAGGTGTTCCGCGCCACCACCACCCTGCGCTTTTTCACCGGCAAGCAGTGCGGAAAATTGTAAAAAATGATGCACCACACAAAAACGTCTGCTCCGGCAGACGTTTTGCGTGGCAGGAGGAGAACTCCCCCAGTCATCTCGCTGCGCTCGATGCCAGCCCCCTCTGAGATGGGGCCTTTGACATGACGGTACAGTTTCCGGCTGAAACGCAAAGCTTGCAGGCACGCCAGAGGCTCCCTCTCCGAGGACGACTTCCCCCGGCCGGGACAGATTCTCCCCGCGCCGGGGAGAAATGTCACCGCAGGTGACAAAGAGAGGAACAGATGTCGCGCAGCGACAAAAGGGGGAATCTGGCGCGGCGTAAGCCGTGACTGAGAGGGTTCTCCCGTCCCCATTTCTATGTTTTGCACAAACCGTGCCTTTTATCCATGACAAAATGCCAAAAAACGTTTTTAAATCAAAACCTCAAAAACAAAGATGCAACAAAAATTCATCTAAATAGAAGACGCATCCCTTGATTCTGAGCCATAAAAGCGGTATTCTTTAGGCAAGGCCGGGGAATGCCGGCATCAACTGTAATGTAAATGAGTGAGAGAGGTACTAGGCTATGGCAATTTTGGTTTCCGGCGGCGCCGGTTATATCGGCAGCCACACCTGCATCGAACTGCTGAACGCTGGCTACGACGTTGTTGTGGCAGATAACTATTATAATGCATCTCCGGTGGTGCTGGACCGCATCAAGCAGATCACCGGCAAGGACTTCCGCTTTTACAAGGCAGATATGACCAAGCACGAGGATGTGGAGCACATCTTCTCTGAGTGCCCGGACATTACTGCTGTGATCCAGTTTGCAGCCTACAAGGCAGTGGGCGAGAGTGTTTCCAAGCCCATTGAATACTATTACAACAACCTCAACTGCACGCTGGTCATTCTGGACGTGATGCGCCATCACAACTGCCACAACTTCGTGTTCAGCTCTTCCGCAACCGTCTATGGCGACCCCGCCAGCGTGCCCATCACCGAGGACTTCCCCACCGGTGCCACCACCAATCCCTACGGCACGACCAAGGTGTTCACCGAGCGCATCCTGCAGGATGTGTGCAAGGCAGACCCCAGCCTGAACGTGGCCCTGCTGCGCTACTTCAACCCCATTGGTGCGCACAAGTCCGGCCTCATCGGCGAGGATCCCAACGGCATCCCCAATAACCTCATGCCCTATATCGCCAAGGTGGCCGTGGGCAAGCTGGAAAAGGTGCATGTCTTTGGCAACGACTATCCCACCCCGGACGGCACCGGCGTGCGCGACTACATCCACGTGGTGGATCTGGCCCGCGGCCATGTGTGCGCCATCAAGAAGCTGGAAACGAACTGCGGCCTGTTCATCTGCAATCTGGGCACTGGCAAGGGCTACAGCGTGCTGGATGTGATCCACGCATTCTCCAAGGCCTGCGGTAAGGAGATCCCCTATGTGATCGACCCGCGCCGCCCCGGCGACATTGCCGAGTGCTATGCAGACCCCACCAAGGCAAAGAACGAGCTTGGCTGGGTGGCGGAATACGGCATCGAGGAAATGTGTGCCGACAGCTGGAACTGGCAGAAGAACAATCCCGATGGCTACCACACTGTGAAGTAAACGCATAAACTTTCAAAGCCGTGCATTCTCTGAAAAGAGGGGGCACGGCTTTTGCGTGAGCTCCCTCAGCCAAAACCTGACGACTTTGCCGGCTCTCTCGGGGAGGGAGCCTCTGGTGAAACCGTGCACTTCGCAATTCAACCGGAAACTGTGCCGCCATGCCAAAAGCCGAACCCTCTCAGTCATCGCTGCGCGATGCCAGCTCCTCCGAGGGGGGAGCTTCTTGGCTTCTTCCGGTCAGCACAAATAAAGCTCCCCCTTCGGGGGAGCTGGCGAACAAAGTGAGTCTGAGAGGGTTCGATTTGCAGGCATCTCCCCCATATTATCTATTGACAACCGCGCAAAGTTAGCCTATATTACTATTGTTAACACAAACTAACACACGTTGACAGTGGATAAAATGAGAAGGTCGATCTTATGACATTAAAAGAATTGCAGATCGGAAAAAGCGCTGTTGTGGATACCGTCGGCGGCAGCGGCGCACTGCGCCAGCATTTTCTGGATATGGGCCTGATCCCGGGGGTGGAGGTCACGCTGGTCAAGCTGGCACCCATGGGCGACCCCATGGAGCTGCGCATCCATGGCTATGAGTTGACCCTCCGGCTGGACGATGCCGCGCAGATCGGCATCACCCCCACCGAAGGCCCCGGCAATGTCGGCGGTTCCGGCAGATGATAAAATGGTGGATCACCCCGGCCTTGGCGAGGGCGGCAAATACCACATCAAAAAGGGGGAGAATCCCCTGCCCGAGGACAGGACCCTCACCTTTGCGCTGGCGGGCAACCAGAACTGCGGTAAGACCACCCTGTTCAACCAGCTCACCGGTTCCAACCAGCATGTGGGCAATTTCCCGGGCGTGACGGTGGACCGCAAGAGCGGTGCCATCAAGGGCCACCCGGAGACCGAGGTCACCGACCTGCCGGGCATCTACTCCATGTCCCCCTATTCCAGCGAGGAGATCGTCACCCGGCAGTTCATCATCGGCGAAAAGCCCACCGGCATCATCAACATCGTGGATGCCACCAACATCGAGCGCAACCTGTACCTGACGATGCAGCTCATGGAGCTGGACACCCCCATGGTGCTGGCGCTGAACATGATGGACGAGGTGCGCGGCAACGGCGGCACGGTGCGCATCAACAAGATGGAGGCCATGCTGGGCATTCCGGTCGTTCCCATTTCCGCCGCCAAGAATGAGGGCGTGGATGAGCTGGTAGACCATGCCCTTCATGTGGCAAAGTATCAGGAGCGGCCCGGCCGCATGGATTTCTGCAGTGAGGACGACCACGGCGGCGCGGTGCACCGCTGCATCCACGGCATCATCCACCTGATCGAGGACCACGCTAAGGCGGCGGGCATTCCGGTGCGGTTTGCCGCCACCAAGCTGGTGGAGGGCGACCAGCGCATTGAGGAAGCCCTGAAGCTGGATCAGAACGAAAAAGAGATGATCGAGCATATCATCGTGCAGATGGAGCAGGAGCGCGGGCTGGACCGCGCCGCCGCCATTGCGGATATGCGGTTCTCCTTTATTCAGGAGCTGGTGGCCAAGACGGTGGTCAAGCCCCACGAAAGCAAAGAGCAGCTGCGCTCCAACCGCATCGACAAATTCCTCACCGGCAAGTACACCGCCATCCCGGCCTTTATCGCCATCATGGGTCTGGTGTTCTTCCTCACCTTCAACGTCATCGGCCTGTTCTTCCAGAACCTGATGGAAACGGGCATCGACGCGTTGACCGGCATCGTGGACACGGCGCTTACCAACTGGAACGTCAACGCGGCGGTGCACTCCCTGCTCATCGACGGCATCTTTACCGGCGTGGGCAGCGTGCTGAGCTTTCTGCCCATCATCGTGGTGCTGTTCTTCTTCCTCTCCATGCTGGAGGATACCGGTTACATGGCCCGCGTGGCCTTTGTGATGGATAAGCTGCTGCGCCGCATCGGCCTTTCGGGCCGCAGCATCGTGCCCATGCTCATCGGCTTTGGCTGCACCGTGCCCGGTGTCATGGCAAGCCGCACCCTGCCCTCGGAGCGCGACCGCAAAATGACCATCCTGCTCACCCCGTTCATGAGCTGCTCGGCAAAGCTGCCCATCTACAGCCTGTTTGCGGCGGCGTTCTTCCCGCAGTATGCGGGCCTTGTGATGGTGCTGCTGTACTTTACCGGCATCGCGGTGGGCGTGCTGGCGGCACTGCTGCTCAAGAGCACGGTGTTCAAGGGCGAGGCGGTGCCCTTTGTCATGGAGCTGCCCAACTACCGCCTGCCCGGCCTGAAAAACGTGGCACAGCTGCTGTGGGAAAAGGCCCGGGACTTTTTGCAGAAGGCCTTCACGGTGATCTTTGCGGCCACCATCGTCATCTGGTTTTTGCAGAACTTTGACCTGCAGCTGCGGTTGACCGCCGACCCGCAGGCCAGCATCCTTGCCCGCATTGCGGGCGACATCGCCCCGCTGTTCGGGCCTTTGGGCTTTGCGGACTGGCGCATCTCCACCGCCCTCATCACCGGCTTCATGGCAAAGGAGAGCGTGGTGTCCTCGCTGCTCATCCTCTTTGGCTCCGAAGCTGCGCTGTCGGCGGCCCTCACCCCGGCGCAGGCGGCTCCCCTGCTGGTGTTCTGCCTGCTGTACACCCCCTGCATCGCGGCAGTGGCCTCGGTCAAGCGGGAGCTGGGCAACAAGTGGGCAGTCATCATGGTGGTGAACCAGTGCGCCGTGGCATGGCTGTGCGCTTTGCTGGTGCGTCTGGCGGCTGTGGTGCTGTTCTGAGAAAAACGATTGGAATGCGCTCCGCGCTGCTCTGCGCATATTCAGCGGAAGAATTATTTATAATAGAGCAATGCCGGGCGGTCTGCGGACCGCCCGGCATTGCGTTTTCACGGGTGGGGTCGTGGAGGAAAACAGCATCTGCCGCGCTGATTTCCTGCGGAAACAGCCGCGCGGCGGGAAGAACCCTCTCAGGCTCACTGCGTTCGCCAGCTCCCCCGAAGGGGGAGTTTTATTTGTGCTAACCGGAAGATGACAAAAAGCTCCCCCTTCGGGGGAGCTGGCGCGGCGTAAGCCGCGACTGAGGGAGTTCCCCCTTGACATCTCCCCTCTTCTGCACTATAATACTTCAAAAATGAATCATTCAAAGATGAAAGGACGGACCTGCTGTGAACCCGAATATCGAATTTTCCATCAAGACTGCGCAGGCGTACAATGCCGTCTGCAAACCGCTGTGTCAGGAGCTTGGCCTGTCGCAGACGGCGCTGGACATTCTGCTGTTCCTCGCCAACAACCCGGACTATAAAACGGCCCGGGACATCGTGGAGGTGCGGCATATCAAGGCGAACCTCGTCTCCATGAATGTGGACAAGCTGGTGCAGGAGGGCTATCTGGAACGCTATGCCGTGGCCAGCGACCGCCGCAAAACAAAGCTTCTCTGCACCGGCAAGGCAGACCCGATCATCCGCAAGGGGCGTGTGGTGCAGAATGCCTTTTTCAAGCGCCTGCTGGATCATGTGGAGCCGGCCGATCAGGAGGTCTTTTTCCGGACCATGGAGCTGATCGGGAAAAATCTGGACGAAATTATAAAGGAGAACGCATAAAATGAACGTGTTGTTTACGGTTCTTGTCACCTTTTTTGCCGGCATGGGGGCCGGCCTTGGCACCGGCTTTGCCGGTATGAGCGCGGCGGCGGTCATCAGCCCCATGCTCATCACCTTCCTGCACATGGACCCCTATATGGCGGTGGGCATTGCCCTGTCGTCGGATGTGCTGGCCAGCGCGGTTTCCGCCTATACCTACCACAAAAACAAGAACCTGGATCTCAAAAACGGCCTGATCATGATGGCCAGCGTGCTGGTGTTCACGGTGGTGGGCAGCTGGGTGGCCAGCAGAGTGCCCTCGGCCACCATGGGCGGCTTCTCGGTGTTCATGACCTTCCTGCTGGGCGTCAAGTTCATTGTGCGCCCGGTAATGACCACCAAGGAAGCTATGCAGGGTGTCAGCGCCAAAAAGCGTGCCATCCAGTCCATCGTGTGCGGTGTGCTCATCGGCTTCATCTGCGGCTTCATCGGCGCAGGCGGCGGCATGATGATGTTGCTCATCCTCACCAGTGTGCTGGGCTACGAGCTGAAGACCGCCGTGGGCACCAGCGTGTTCATTATGGCCTTCACCGCCCTGACCGGTGCTGTCTCCCACTTCATGATCGGCGGTGCGCCCAATTGGTTCGTCTGGGCGCTGTGCGTGGCGTTCACCCTGCTGTGGGCGCGCATTGCCGCTGTGTTTGCCAATAAGGCAGACCCCAAGACCCTGAACCGCGCCACCGGTGTCGTGCTGGTGGTGCTGGGCGTGGTCATTATGGGCTTTAACCTGCTGACCTGAAACTCCCCCAGTCGCCTACGGCGACAGCCCCCTCAAAGAGGGAGCCTTTCGCGTCGGAAAAGCTTTCGGCTCAGGTGCAAAACTTTCGGTTTCGACAGAGCCTCCCTCATTGAGAGAGGTGGCAAACCCGCAGGGTTTGACGGAAGGAGTTCGTCCTGACCAGCAAATGCTGTTTTCCTCCACGACCTTTCCCGTGAAAGAGCAATGCCGGACGGTCCGCAGACCGCCCGGCATTGCTCTATTATAAATGATTTTTCCACTGAATATGCGCAGAGCGAAGCGGCGCGCATTCCAGATCGTCAGCGCTTACTGGTTCTCTGCCTTGTCCTCGATGGTGGAGTGCTCGATCACCCAGTCGGCAGCCTTGCGGATGCCCTCGTTGCGGCGCATGGCGGGAATATCGGATTTTTCCTTGATCTCTTCCAGCGTCTTTTTGGCGCGCTCTGCACGAGCGGCCAGAGCCTTATCGATATCTTCCTCGGTGGGCACCAGATTTTCCTGCTGCGCGATCTGCAGCAGAGCCATGTGCACACGGGCGGTCTTCTCGGCAGAAGAGCGCACCTTGGCGGTAAAGCTCTCGCGGGTCTCGTGGATCTGGCTCAGGTAGCGATCCAGGCTCAGGCGCTGCATCTGCAGCTGCTGCTGGATCTGCTCCATCTGCTGCTGGTAGGTGGTCTCCACCAGCACACTGGGCAGTTCGCCCTCAGAAGCATCGGCCAGCTGGGTCAGGATCTGATCCTTGGCACGGTTCAGCGCACCGGCATGCTTTCCGTCGTGCAGCTGCTGCTTGACCTGTGCACGCAGCTCGTCCATGGTGTCCACATTGGCAACCTTCTTGGCAAAGTCGCTGTTCAGAGCAGGGATCTGGCGCACACATACGTCGATCAGCTTGATCTTGAACACGACGGGTTTACCGGCCAGATCCTTTGCGTGGTAACGGTTCGGGAAGGTGACGAAGACCTCGAATTCCTCGCCTGCCTTGTGGCCCAGAATGCCCTCTTCAAAGCCGGGGATCATGCGGCCGCTGCCCAGCTGGACGGCCTGGTTCTTTGCGGTGCCGCCCTGGAAGGGCTTGCCCTCCAGCAGACCTTCGTAATCGATATGTACGATGTTGCCCTTTACGGCAGGACCCTTGTGCGGCACCAGCTCAGCGGCAGCAGCGCGGCGGCGCTCCAGCACATTGTCGATCTCCTTGTCGGTCACTTCCGGGGTGACGCACTCGGCGGTAAAGCCGGTGGTCTTGGTCAGGTTCAGCTCAGGCTGCAGGGCAACAGTGGCAGTGGCCACAAAGCCCTCGTCCTTTTTCACGCTCACAAGATCGTACACAGGATTGTCAACAGCCACAAAGCTGTGCTCTGCCATGGCGGCATCATACAGCGCGGGCACGTCCTTGTCCATCAGATCGTTGATGGCATCGTACCAGAAGGTGTGCTCGCCGCGGTCAGCCTCGATCTGTGCGCGGTCCGCTTCGCCCTTCTTGAAGCCGCGGATCGTATAGGAGGCGCGGGTGCGTTCGTAAACGGCGTTGGATGCAGCTTCCAGCTCTTCGGGGCTGGCGCTGAAGGTCATTTTGCAGACACTCTTTTCGGGAGTTTCCACGCTTACCAGTTTCATAGGATCTACCCTCCGTGGTGTCTCGCTGCAGAGAAAACCCGGCGGCGCAGCCTCCACGCGGTGCTGCCCGCAAAGCTCCTGTACCCCTGCACGGACACAGATTAAAAACATATGGTAAAGCTATTATAGCACAAGAACGACAAAAACGATA
>VOFC01004892.1_pt1 | contig 17400 bp, 28 predicted proteins | sample 5384161 | NCBI WGS metagenome assembly VOFC01 (sample SAMN12384722, study PRJNA508395) | human gut metagenome | isolation source: healthy gut B | host: Homo sapiens
TTACAACAATTATTAAAACTACAAACATATCAACAAAATAAAAACTGCTGCACCGGTAAGAGCACTCCATTGCCAACTTTTATTCAAAATCTTAAATACAGCCCATACAGCCATAATAGGGGACTTGATCAATAACTGTAGTCCCATAGAAATGAATCTTTTGAATATTTGTAATATCGTTTGTAGTTCTTGTAATTAAGCTACTTGTTGAAAAAGTTATTAATCTCTTCCATACTAAAAATTTTGAACTTTCTCAAACAATTTCTTACGAATGTTTTTAGAAAAAGTTGCAGAAATAAAAGAAGATAACAGCCAACAAAAATAGCAGAAACTAAACTTCCACCAGCACAAAGCATCATATATTTGCCTTGCTCTAAAATATCAGACATTTGACTGCCTTCGGTTTTTACTAAAATCGTTATTTCTGACATATAATCAGGAAGCTTTAAATCAAGCCAAACCTGAAAAGCAACTAATATAACACAAATAAATATTAGTAAATAATCCTTTTTGTAAAATTCTTTAAAAGCTTTAACATTGTAAAATCCTTTCTTAAATAAATTAATCTCTATCTCGACTTCCTAAAATTAATACTAATCTAAGTAATTGTAGAATAGACGAAAGCAAGCCTGCAACATAAGTCATTGCAGCAGCTCCAAGAACACTCTTAATCCCTGAATTATCTTGTTCGAATGATAAATTTAACATATCTAATTGCTTTTTTCCTCTACGAGAAGCATCAAACTCAACAGGCAATGTAACTAATTGAAAAACAACAGTTGCAAATAATATTAGAATTGATAATTTAATATAACCAGTTAAACCACCAATTAATGAAACAATTAATCCAAAGTATCCTAAATATGAAATAAAATTTACGATAGGAACTAAAAAGATCTAATCTTAAAAAATATATAATTTTCTTTATCTTGAATAGCATGACCGCATTCATGGGCTGCAACTGCCATTGAAGCAATAGAAGTTCCATTATAAATTGCAGAAGAAAGCCTAATTAACTTTATTAGATGGGTCATAATGATCTGTTAAATTACCAGAAGTTTTATAAACTTCAATATCAGATAATCCATTAGCATTTAAAATAGTTTTTGCTACTTCATAACCAGTAAGACCTTTATAATTTTGAATTCTTCTATACTTAGAATATGCTGAATTAATTCTAATTTGTGCAAAAAAGCACAAGAAGAAATCCTATAACCATCAATAAAACAGTAAAACTGTTATCATACCACATTAACCAAAAAATCCATATAAAAACCTCCTGTATTTTTATAAGTATAATGTAATGCAAAACTCAGAAAACACGAGTATTGCGTATAAACTATTATAAAAACAAAAAATACATAAGTCAAGGAGAAACTGTGAACATTTTGTGAAATATTCAGAAAAATAAGCAAAATTCGACAAATGGGATATAAGTATAAGAAAATGAAATTGAATCTTTCTTTTCGATTTCCGGCATTCTAAAACAAAACAACATTAAAGCTTTGCTTTAATGTTGATATTCATAAATTATACATTTAGTGTTGTATGGGAAATAAGTAATGTTATACACAAATCTATTCTATTTTAATTATAAATTAATAACTTTTTTCTACAATATCTAAATCTTCAATTTTTGTTAATGCCAAAAGCACTTTTTTGCCTAAATCTTTTATTGAAGCACCTAGATGATACATTTCTTTATTATCTATTACTATAAATCTATCGTGAAATTTATTTGTTTCAGCAACTTTTAATATTGGATATTCTTTATTAAATTTTTGAATATCAATTTTTGTATATTGCTTTTATTAGAAGTTAATATTACAACTTCAACATTCTTTTATTTTTCTTTGTAAGCATTTTCAAAACACTATCATCTATATAATTATCTATTATTAAAATTTTCTTGTTTGCTTTTTTAATAATATCGATTATCAAACTGTATGCATCATATATTTGTCCTTCAAAAAATATTTTTTGTTTAATATTTTTCTCATTTTTCAACTGGTCAAATACTTTATCAAATTTTTTGTCATGTTCTAATAATTTATACTCTACATTTGTTAATCTTTCAAACAACTGTCCATTAACCATTAAAAATTTTCTCATCTCTACAAAAGCATCCATTATATTTATGCTTACTTGAATTGCTATATCATTTTTAAGCAAACCAGATAACATTGCTATACCTTGTTCAGTAAAAACATATGGCAAATATTTACGATGTTTACCTCTACTAGTATTTTCATTTAAGGTCGCAAATTGCGACCTTAGAGAAGAATCCTCAAAATTGTCTTGTACAGTAGTTTTTTGTTTAAGGTCACAATTTGTGACCTTAAACTAGAAAAACTCTTCTTCTGTTAACTGAAAACAAAACTTTTCTGGAAACCTCTATATTCCTCTTTACAGCTTGATTTATTTTTTAGTTTCATAGTGATATAGCATTGCCACATCACTATCTAGCATTACTTGTTTTCCTCTTATAGTATATATTAAATTCTTTATCTCTTCATTTGATAGGTTGTCTTGAACTATCAAATTACTTATTTCATTTTCCATAATTTCACATCCTTATATAAAACTATATATAGTATAAAACATTTGTTTGCTACTGTCAAGTGCTTTTCAATATTTATTTTTTATTTATTGTTTTTGTAAACTCTCAATTTCTTTATCTACCTTTTCTGTATTTGTTACTTTTTTTATCAGCTAGTATAGGAAAAAAAATACTTTTTTAACTGCATATCATATTCAACTAAATCTAATATTGGTTCAATATTCTGTAGTTTTCCAATTCTTTTTATATTATTCGTAATCTCCCATATAAACTCTATTCTCTAATATTTTTGTATAGTAGAATATCTCCATTGTTTAGGTGCTAATGCTTTTCCTTCTTTACGATATTAATCATATCACACCATCCTCAATAAAAGGCATCAAAAAAAATCAACCTTTACAGTTGATTTCTTGGTTTTCGTCTGGTGCGACGATTTAATCTTTTGGTGCAGATGGCCGGAATCGTCGAGCCGCGTCAGAAAAATGTCCACCGGACATTTTTTACCTGCGTTTCGGCAAGCCTTAACTTGCTCGAAACTTGGCAACTTCCTTTCGATTTCCGGCATTCTAAAATAAAAAAAACATTAAAGCTTTGCTTTAATGTTAATCTGGTGCAGATGGCCGGAATCGTCGAGCCGCGTCAGAAAAATGTCCACCGGACATTTTTTACCTGCGTTTCGGCAAGCCTTAACTTGCTCGAAACTTGGCAACTTCCTTTTCGATTTCCGGCATTCTAAAATAAAAAAAACATTAAAGCTTTGCTTTAATGTTAATCCAGGCAGATGGCCGGAATCGTCGAGTTGCGTCAGAAAAATGTCCACCGGACGTTTTTACCTGCGTTTCGGCAAGCCTTAACTTGCTCGAAACTTGGCAACTTCCTTTTCGATTTCCGGCATTCTAAAATAAAAAAACATTAAAGCTTTGCTTTTAATGTTAATCTGGTGCAGATGGCCGGAATCGTCGAGTTGCGTCAGAAAAAAAAATGTCCACCGGACATTTTTACCTGCGTTTCGGCAAGCCTTAACTTGCTCGAAACTTGGCAACTTCCTTTTCGATTTCCGGCATTCTAAAATAAAAAAACATTAAAGCTTTGCTTTTAATGTTAATCTGGTGCAGATGGCCGGAATCGTCGAGTTGGCGTCAGAAAAAATGTCCACCGGACATTTACCCGCGTTTCGGCAAGCCTTAACTCTGCTCGAAACTTCTGGCAACTTCCCTTTCGATTTCCGGCATTCTGTTAAAAAAAAAACATTAAAGTCAGAAAAAAAATTTGATATTTACCTGCGTTTAAGCCTTTAACTTCAGGCAGATGGCCAGATTGGGTCAGAAAAAAAAAATGTCCACTTTGCTTTAATGTTAATTCAGGCAGATTCGGCAAGCCACCTGTCGAAACTCTTGCTCGAAATTCTTATTAAAAACATTAAAGCTTTGCTTTTTCGTTAATTTCCAGATGGTCGGGGAATGTTTACCAGCGCCACTTTTGTCAATACAAAATATTTTCAACTGCTTTTTTTCGATCAAAAAAAATGTCGATAGTGTAAAATTTTATTTGACTTTTTCTTAAATATCTGTGTATAATAAATATAGGAAATGACAAATCCACAAACGTGGTTTTGCAGAATAGATATAAAAACTCACATCTAAATCGCCAAATTTACAGATGTCTTTTTTTTATTTATTTATGTAGTTCTTATCAGAATTTATCCAGTTCTTATACAGAACTGACATCAAGGCAACGTTTAATGTTAAAAGAAAATTAAATTTGATAATAGAAAAAATAGTATCACTTTAAACATAAACATCACCACCTCTCTTACGATAAAATGGTTAATGTAGAATATGCAAATGCTTATAGTGAAGTTTTAGAGATATTAAAGTTTATTTCTAAAGAAGATTATGAGAAGATCCTGCAAGTAAAATAGAATTATTTAAGCTGAATTCGAATAAAGAATATAAATTTACATATAATTCTGAAAAGACACTAGATGAACAAAACGTTTCTAAAGAGCAAAAAGCAATAATAGGAATATTATTTAGAGATTATTGGGCAACAGAAATACAAAGAGAGAAAATTATCAAAAAACAAGAAAATGATAGATTAATTTTAGAAGAACAAAAAAGTCATTATATGATACTGAAAATATATTTAAAAACAAGATATTTGTGGTAAAACAGAAGCAAAAAAGAAGTTACTGAAATGGCAGTCTATAAAGCAAATTTTATTACAAGAGTTTTTAATAAAATTAAAAAATTTTTAAAAAATAAAATAATATTTCTTATACTATTAAGAAAAAACGAATGAAGGATTGTTTATGGCTAAAAATGAAATAATTAAAATAAATTCAGAGATGTTAAATAAAATGCAAGTATTAGGAAGAGGTGCTTGTTCAGTTGTATATAAATATGGAGATAATCAAGTTGTTAAAGTATTAAATGAAAGTGGTATGAAACTTCATAACGAAGAACAATTCGAACAATTACTAAGAATTAATAATGATATTTGTGCATTTCCAATCAAAATAGAGTTGAAATTGATGGAAAATTTCAAGGATATACAATGGAATATGTTGATGGACAACAATTACAAGAAAAAGTGGAAAAAAATTGATTTAGATACTGCATTAATAGGCGCAATAAAAAAGCAGAACAAGATATAAAAGATTTGGCACAAGATAGAGTATTCTTTCAAGATTTAAATCAAGGAGGAATAATGTGGGATGAAAAAGAGATAGAATAAAAATTATAGATACAGACTTTTTGAAGTTAATCAAGATTTCAAAGTAGAAGAATGTTTTAATGCAAATATGACATCATTTAATACAATGTTAGAAATGGAATTGGGCATAATGTCAGGACAAGCAAAAGGGATTAGCAGAGTATTTACATGCCAATCCACAATTTAGTAATGCTTATAGAGAATATATATTAGGATCGTTAATGGGAAAAGAGTCTTCTGTAGTTGATTTAATTCAAATGGCAAGAGAAGTAATAGAAAAATGAATTTGGAGTTATACCACAAAATTTAACAGAAATGAGAGAATTAGTAGGTGAACAAGAAATTGAAATACCTGATGTTGTAGATATACCTACATTTTTGCCTCCTGATCAACAAGTTGGTACTCCTATTTTAGGAAAGCAAGTATTAGAAGAAATGTCAGATACACCATTGACCGATGAAACGGAGAATGAAATGGCAAGTCAAGAATTGGAATTACAACAACAAAGTAGTGTAAAACAAGAGAGATGACTTTAGAAATATCTTAAAAAAGGAGAGGTTTCTCCTATAGTAATAAAAAAGAGAGATGAGATTTTTAGAAGGATTGGATTTTAAAACTCAATCATATAAAAAAACAATTAGAAGATGAAAAATTTGTTAGAGAAAATCCTGAAGCGGAGCTTGCTGTTCATATCTTTGGAAAAGGTAAAAATATTGGTACTGCATCAATAGATTTTGATACAATTAATACAACAGAATGGCAAGAAAAAAAAGAGATACCGCAATGAAGGAGTTAAGAGAAAATTAGCAAATAGAGAAGATAAAACTGATATAGAGAAATAAACTTAAGGGAGAAATTATGACAGAAAAGGAAAAGATGTTAGCAGGAGAGCTATACAACGCTAATTATGATGAAGAATTGATTAATGAAAGAAATATAGCAAAAGAAAAAAAATGCTTTGAATATAACAATATAAAACCATCAGATACAGAAAAAAAAGAACTAAAGTGATGAAAGGAATATTAAAAATACAGGCAAGAACTTTTAATAGAACAACCATTTATCTGTGACTATGGATATAACATAAAAAATAGGTGAAAATTTTTATTCAAATCATAATTTAATAATATTAGATGCGAATACGGTAGAATTTGAAATAATGTATTTATAGCACCAAATTGTGGTTTCTATACAGCAGGACATCCATTGGACTATAAAACAAGAAATGAAGGGCTAGAATACGAAAGCCTATTAAAATTGAAACAATGTATGGATTGGTGGAAATGTTATTGTACTTCCAGGAGTGACGATAGGCGACAATTCTGTTATAGGTGCAGGAAGTGTGGTAAATAAAGATATACCAGCAAATGTGGTAGCAGTTGGGAAAACCTTTAAAGTAATAAAAAGAATTACAAAATAGTAAAATAAAACACACGATTAGAGTAAAAAGTCCAGAATAAAAAACGTTAAAAGGTATTGAATTATTATGTAAAGTATGATATAATAATTCCAGCAATTCCCAATTTGAAGAAAGGGGAGAAAATTTATGACTATGGTAGAACGCCTGAATAATAATTTTTTACCTATGGACCTTTGTTGGGCTTGAAGCCTGGCACGGTGATAGGCATCTTTCGAGACAAACAAGAAAGTGTACGCTTTGGCGCGAGTTTTGGAACCATCCGGTGAAAAACCGGAATGTGTTCTGCGGGGATTTGACCCGGCATAAGAAAATCAAGTATCTGGGTAACTATAGGTCTACTTTGGTCCCTGCTATCTTCTTTGACGCCAGTGCGTTGTATGACGAGAGGCGTTTAAAAGAAAGGTACGAGTTGAACTGCTTGTGTTACAGTTCGACCCCGACGAGTTGCAGATTTTTACTTATCAGATTAAGTAAAGTTAAACATAAAACAGCCATTATTCTTATCGAATGTGGCTGTTTTGTATGAGGGATTTATTAGCAAAACCAACTGCTTTCTTCAAAAACCGTGTTGCTTCAGCGAAACCGGAACTTGGCTGTTGGAAGAAACGTAAGTATTCCCGTCCAAATAGACGAAAACGGTACAATTCTTTACCGTGGCAAAATGCCCGACCTTAGCAGCTGCTCGGTTGTCAAAACAGTCTGTGGCCAAAATGGGGTAGAAGGTTATCCCTTCGTAAATGGTTCCCCCAGGAATTACCTGAATGCAATGCTGAAACAATGTATCAGGTAAAGCCCTTTAGTCCAACGATAGAACAGTAGTTGCACAATCCTCACGGAACTTTTGCTTGTTGCGAAGACTTGATGAATTCGCTCAGCGGGGAAAGAACTTTTTTTACCTTCTTCATTCAACTGAAAATCAGGATTAAGAATGAAGTTGTCAGAACGGATAAAACCGTTGTTCCACAACACCTTTAAATATTTAATGGCGTCGGGAAGAAGATAAAGTTTGCCACCGGAAGAAAATACAAGAACTCCTTTTCCAGAAAGGTAGGTGCGATCTCGTTCGCTGAACCAGATGCCATGAAATTCTTCGCGATAACCAAGTTTTTGCGCTTAACAAGTTCCTCTCGTTTGAGACAGGAAGAGCTACGTTCTTTAAAAAGTAAGACCTTTGCTGTCCTTCATAATTGTTCTCCTTTATTAAAATATTGAATGATTTGTAGTGTCTAAGCTGTCCAACAAGGAGATTAAAAACTTAGAATACTTATAGTATACCACAAATTTACATAAAATGCAAATTTAACATAAGTAAAAACAACGTTTTTTAAGGATATAAAAAACATTCTACTATATATTAAGTAGAATGTTTATAAATATAAATTATATAGGGTTAACATGAATTATTGACAAATATACAGAATCTAAAGAGTTTAATTCCTTTTCTAGTTTGTCAGCGATTTGATGACTATCAAAAAAGTAGACATATTTCCGTCAACATATATTGAAATGGAAATTAAATATTTGTATCCCACAGGTTTTGAAGTAAGATGGTTAATCTTTTGAATAGAGGGATAGTTCTTAACTATATCCAAAATTTTTTTGCTTGGTTTCGTCGTCCATAGAAGAATCCATTAAAACATTATAACTGTCAATAAAGAGTTTAATTCCAGTAATACAAATTAAAAACAGAAATGCCAATACCAACAATACCGTCAAACCAGTATATTCCAAACATGCTAAGAATAATAGAAATCAATGTAAAAGTTGTAACAATACAATCGTTTCTATGATCTTGCTTTAAGGCTTTTATAAGTATGCTGTCAGTCCTTTTGATAAAAAATCTGGTATATACAAAAAAGTATCAGTTTAATTGTAATTGTGATAATGCAGACGATTATTGCTAGATTTGGAATAGAAATTTCTTTAGGGTTAAACAAAGAAATAACAGAATCATATATTAATTTCAAGGCAACAAAAATCATTGATAAACTAATGAACAAAAAGAAAATATGTATTCAGCTTTTCCGTGTCCAAAATTATGAGAGTCGTCGCTAGGAGCTCTTGAAATTTTTCCACCAATATAGCTCATTAAAGAAGCAAAAATGTCTCCTGCACTATTTTGCTGCATCAGCGATTAAAGCTTGGCTTTTTACTCAAAAAACCCACAATAAACTTGATAATTAGTAAAAAATATTTCCAGCAATTCCAGCAATAGTAGCTTTATGAATATCAGAATATCTCTCCATGATAATAACACTTTATAATTTAAGTATAATAAGAATGATATCATAAATATGCCTTTAATATCTACTATTTTAATAAAATTGAAAAAAATAAATTTTCTTTTGACTTTTGTAATAAATAGCTTAGAATAGAGGAGAATAAGAATTAGATAAAAAGAAAAGAGGTTTTTATATGAATATATGGCATGACATAAGAAGATAGAATAAAAAAAAGATGATTTGTAGCGGTTGTTGAAATACCAAAAGGCTGCAAAACAAGTATGGACTTGATAAAAAAACAGGAATGTTAAGACTGGATAGAATTTTATATACAGCAACACATTATCCAGCAAATTATGGATTTATTCCGAGAACATATGCAGGAGATCACGACCCACTAGATGTACTAGTTCTTTGCCAAGAACCAATTTATCCATTAACATTGGTGGAATGTTATCTGTGGGAGTTCTAAGAATGACTGATAGCAATGAAGAAGATGAAAAAAATAGCAATAGCAAAAAAAAGATCCTTTCTTAAATTGCTATAATGACATATCAGAACTTCCAGCACAATTATCAGCTGAAATAATGCACTTTTTCGAAGTGTACAAACAATTAGAAGGAAAGAAAACAACAATAGATAAAATGATGGGAAGAAAAGAAGCAGAAGAGGTCATACAAGAAACAATGGATAACTATAAAAGGAATTTGAAAATAAAGAGGGGTAAACGATGATGGAAAAAATAGTATTTAACGTACTTGCCTTCACATTATTTATTCTGATGTTTATACAATTAATAAGAAAAAAATGACACTAGCTATGTGTACCTACTAGTGGCACAATTTATAGGAATAACCATAAACTTCATAGAGTTAAGTATAGGAAAAAGTTTTTGTTTTGTAGCAAAATTGATAATGTACATGCTGTCAGTAATTTTGCCAGCATTTGTAATGTGGCTTGAATACAAGAAAAAAGATTGAATTTGCAGAGATTTTTAATTTAGCGATGGCAAAACAATATATTCAAAAGCAGGAAAAGACGAGGAGGCTAAAAATATTTAAACAAATTAATCGACAAATATCCTAACAGTTACAAAGGTCATATGCTACTGGCACAAATATATGAGAAACAAGAAAAAGTATGAATCAGCGCTAGATGAATATGAAAGAGCTTATGATATTAATCCTACAAACAAGAATATTTATTTAAAAATAGGCAAATTATATGGAAACGTAGGAAGAGAAGATGAAGCAATACAAATATTTAATGACTTATTCTAAAAAAAGAATCCTGAATATTATGAAGCAAGCATGATTTTGGGAGATATACTAAAAACAAAAAACAAAACTACAAAGAAGCAGTACAAGTTTATATGAATGCACTAAAATATAGACCGGCAGATTATGAATTATATTACAATTTGGGAATGACATATACATTACTAAATGATTTTTCAAAAGCAAAAGAATGTTATGAAAAGGCTGCACAGATAAATACTTTATTGTATCATGCAAAATACAGCATTGGACAATTAAATCTACTTTATGGAGATTTGGATGAAGCAGAAAAACAATTCATGGAATGTATAGATGCGGAAGAAGTTGAAGCTGGAGCGTATTATTACTTAGCTAGAATCGCAATGGTAAAAGGTGAACTTGATAAAGCGAAAAATTATGCAAATATAGCAATAGAAGAAAATGCGGAAATATACAATAAAAAATACTAGATGAGAATATATTTTGCACCGATCGCAAAGCAAGTAAATAAACCTAAAATTACGGTGGAAACGAAAAAAGAGGAAAAAGAAGAAAACTTTAAGTAAAAAAGAAAAATACATAGATGAACATTTAGACAAGACATGTAAATTAGTAGGAAAATTAAACAACAATGACATAGAAATGATAGAAAACATGAGAAAAAACAAAAAATCAAGATTTTAGAAATAAAGATGATATTCAAAGGGAATACTAAAAAGAGAAAAAAGGAATATACTTTGTATATAATATAGGAAGGAAAAACAATATGGAAATTTATCAATCAATAATATTAGAATAGTCCAAGGACTAACAGAATTTTTACCGATATCGCGCTCAGCACATTTAAATGTATTTCCATGGATTTTTAACTGGCCAACATTATCAGATGGAATGGATGTAGCTTACATATAGGGAACGCTTTTAGCATTAGTTATATTCTTCTTTAAGGATTGGGTAAATCTAGTAAAAGCAGGATATAAAAAAAGGTTGTAAAAAAAAAGAAGATTCGACAGAAGGAAAAATGTTTTGGTATTTAGTTGCAGCAACAATACCAGCAGGAATACTAAGCATAGTTTTAGACAAAATATCTTCTAAAATAATAGGAGAGAATATAAATGTAAAAATGGCTGTAATAGCAGCTTCATTAATTATAATGGGTATAATTTTATACATAGTAGACAAAAAGCAAAATCAAAAACAGATTATGAACATATTACTTTAAAACAATCAATATTAATAGGAATATCTCAGGCGATAGCAGCTGCTTTTCCTGGAGTTTCACGTAGTGGAATAACAATGACAGTAGCAAGAGCACTAAAATTGATAGAGAAAGTGCAGCAAAAATTTTCTTTTATGCTAGCAATGCCAATAACTTTAGCAGCAGTTGTGTTTGACCTAAATAAATTTAAGTTTGATTTATCGCTTATATTAGGAATACTTGCAAGTTTTATAGTTGGAATAATAGTAATAAAATTCTTGTTAAATTATTTGAAAAAGGGAAGCTTTAAAGTATTTGCAATTTATAGAATAGTGATAGGAATATTGATTATAGGGTTACTAGTATTTAGAATGATGTAAAAGCAAAAAATGTGGTTTTAAGGAACTACATTTTTTCTACTTTTAGTCAAAAATATTGCAAAAATATTACAATATTGCATCTTGTTTACAATTACGCAAAACATGTTGACTTTTTTTCTAAAAAAAGATAAAATTATATTGTATATTTGTAGAAAAAAAAAAAAATGCAAAAATTGATAAAATAAAAATAGTATTTTTTATCAAATTTTGCAAAACATAAGTAAAAGAAAAACGAAAGGATTAAATATGGCTAGTTGTTTAGGTATATATATAAATCAAAATATAATTAAATATGCAAAAGTCTCAAGAGAAAAAGATGACTTAAAAATAGAAGCCTGGGATTAAAGTTTATTCGGATTTAAAACACCAAACAATAGATCAAATTATATCTGAAACATTTAGCTTTAAAAATTCCTATTAGTGTCAAACATGTCAGAAGAAACATATAACTATTTTTCTATGTCAGACTTGTTAAATAAAAAAAAAGATTTAGCAAAAGCGATTGACACTGAGTTTGAATCATTATGTTATGAAAAACAATACAATCCAAATGCTTTGGAATCAAGATATGCGTTAGTTAATGATGTAAATGAAAAGGAAAAATAAGAGTAATACATGTTTCAACAAATAAAATAAAGATAAATAAAATAACACAAGATTTTGAAGATAAAAAGTGCAATCAATAACACCTATTTCAATAAGTATTGCAAATATTGCGCCATTAGACGAAAAAGAAAAAAAAATACAATAATATTAAATATAGAAGATACTACTACTATCACAACAATGGAGGAAAAAGGTGTATGATATTCAAACGCTTCCAGTTGGAGCAAGCCAGATATTAGATGCAATTAGCGAAAAGGAAAATTCATATTTAAAAAGCATATGAAATATGTAAAAATACAACAATATATACACTATGGAGGGACAAAAGCCTCAAGATTAAAAGAAAAAAATTATTTAGAAGATATAGTGCCAACATTATATACAATAGCAACAACAAGTGAGAAATATGATTAGCTCAAGCTTATTTAAAATAAAAAAAAATTTACATTACAGGAACAGCATCTGCTATAAACAATATAGATTTATATATTGAAGAAATAGTTGGTGGAGTTAAATGTGAAATATTAAAACCATATTTTTAGAAGATAGTCCTAAAATAAACATGAAGGATTATATAGAAGTAAACTCCGCAATAGCGCTTGCAATGCAAGGATTAGGATATGGCGTTCAAAATATTAATTTTAGCAAAAAAAAGTTTTTGGGAGAATCTACCAGAACTACTAACAGCAGATATTTCAATAGGAAAATCTAAAAAAGGTGGAAGTAGTTCAAAAAAGGAAAATTAAACATTGAATTACCAAAACTAAGAACTTGGGTATCAAGAGAATTAGCAGGGGTTGTAATATTAACTGTGGCTTATGTAGGAATTGCAATGTATATAAACAATCAAATAATCAAGAAAAATGACGAAATTCAAACTATAACAGCAGATATAAACAAGCAAATAAGCTTGATAGAAACAGACAAAAAAGAAAGTTGATTCCAAAACATCTGATTACAATACTCTAACAACAAATTTGAGAATGCAACTAATGAGATGAATGATAGAAACTCATATAGAAATGTAATACCAGTTTTGCTTAGTCAAATAATGAATACAATACAAAAAAAGAAGTACAATTAACTTCTATTGAAAAAACAAGTGGAAAAAAAAAGATTGTTATAAATGCACAATCAGAAAAATATGAACAATTAGCATATTTTAAAAACATTATTAAAATCAAAAGGAATATTAGAGCCAACTTCGATTGTATCAACAGCAGCAGTTAAAGAGGGAAATAATGTTAAAATTGTTATAGAAGGAGATTTGCCATGAAAAATATATTAATAACGGTAATTTCTGTACTTATGACAGTTCTGATAATAATAACAATGATAAAAGGTCTTACAATTGGAAATATAAAATATTAAGTATTGCAGATATTAAACAAAACAGCATGGATTTAGATAAAAAATAGAAGATTTAAATACTTTAAAAAAAAATCTAACATATAAGCAAAAAGTTGGAAATCTAGAAGATTCTACAAAAGATTGACAACAGCTAAACAAAAATATTTAGAAGTAGCAAGCTTAAGTACAGATGAACAAATAAAAGCTGCAAACCAAGAGCCAGTATATTCTATGGAGTTCTTATGGGACAAGGTTGGTAGTTACGCAACAAGAGAAGGATTAAAACTAAAATGGGTAGTAACTCCTACTGGAACAACAAATAAAAAGTACATTATCTTTTTACACTTACAGGAGCATATATCTCAATTATAAATTATGTATATGCAATAGAAAACGACTCTGAACTAGCATTTAGAATAGAAAACTTTAAAATGGTTCCAGCTGGTGGAGAAGGAGAGTCTTTGACAGCAACATTTACAGTATCAAATATAGGAGTTAAACAAGAATCTACAACGACAGTGACATCAACTACTACAGATACAACAAAGACTACAACAAACAACACCAATACAACAAATAATACAACAAACACTACAACACAAAACAAAAGAGACAAAATCAACTGCAAACTCTTTTGGATGGACAAATTGATGATGCTATAAACTAAAACTTGGAAAGGAGATATGCAAATGAAATCAGTATTAAAAAGAAATAATTATAATATTACTTTTTTATGTTGTGCAATATGCTTGATTTTAGGAGTAGTATTTTATGATTATATTCCGACAAACAAAGTAATTCCAAGTACAGTAGAACCTTATACAACATCAAATACAATAAAAGAAAAAGAAATAAACCAGGAAATTACAGAATTTCAAAAACAGACGATTGTTATGGAAATAACAGACTCAGATCTTAAAATCCATAAACAAGAAAGAAGCTACGATTCTGGAAAAATAAATCCTTTTGCTAAATCATCATCAGGAACAACAAATACTGAAAATGGTGGTGGAAATACAACAGGAAACACAAATCAAAATCCAGATTCAAAAGATTATTTCTTTAATAATCAAAGTGGCTTAAAATAATTAATCTAGATATATTTTTAATAAATATATACAAAAAATCAAAGGAGGAATTTTATATGTTTAAGAAAGAAAAAAGGTATCACATTAGTTGCATTAGTAGTAACAATAGTTGTGCTATTAATATTAGCAGGTGTAAGCATTAGCTTAGTATTAGACCAAAACGGAATAATAAACAAAGCTAAAGGCGCTAGAACAGAATACCAAAATGCTGCTAACTATGAAAAAGATTTGTTAACAGATACTAACACAGCTTGGATGACAACTTAACAAAAGACTAATAAAAAACGATAATGAATTTATTGTATTAAATGTAAGGTTACCTTATAAAATATTATAATATTTTTGAATAGGGTAACCTTGTATTACCTATAAAGGCAATAATTATGAAAGGCAAAAGATGAATGTTATATTATATATCTATATATTTTTAATAGAATAACCTTTGGAAGTTTCTTCACATTGGCAATTCATAGAATACCAAGAAACCAAGATATAACACATACAAGATCATATTGTCCAAAATGCAATCACAAGCTATCTTTTGGGATATGATACCAATGCTAAGTTATATATTCTTAAGAGGCAAATGTAGATACTGTAAAAACAAAAATTGCGCCAAAATACTTTTTATAGAACTTCTAACAGGATTGACATTTGTATTATTTGCATATTCTTTAAGACTACAAATATTTAACCTATATTTCATATGTGGCTTGCTATATATAGCTGGCTTCTTTGTCATATCTGGAATAGACAAAGAACACCACGAAGTAAGGTTAAGTGTAATATTATACATGACAATAGTACAAGCAATATATATAATATATCTATACATAATAGAACAATCTAATGTTTATAGATATGTTATATATCTAGTAATATTAGCAATACTAATATTATCAGACACAATATATTTCAGAAAAAAATTAAAAATAATTACATATTAGAAAATCTAATTTTATTAAATGTAATGTTGATGTTTACGTATGAAGCATGCACTATTTTAACAGTAGAATTTGCACTAATAGTAATTGCAATAAAATCGTTTATAGAAGCAATAAAAAACAGAAAAACAAAACAAGTAAAAAAGAAACAAGAAAAAATAATACCAATAGCTTTCTATTTATGCGTAACAAATATTATAACATTAATAATTACTAACATATTATGTTTTTATAGGTGAGTATTATGAATAGATTAAAAAATAATAAAGGAATAACAGGCATTGACTTAACAATTAGCATAATAGTTTTGACAATATTTGCTGGTTTGATTGTTGGGTTGATGGTAAATAATTACAACGTAGCAATAGAAATACAAAAAGGTGCAAACGCTATGTCATATGCAACTATGATATTAGAAAAGGTTGACGAAAAGCTTATGAAAAAGTGACTAACAACTTCGTACAAGAATTAGGGAGACGAACTATTAATAAATAGCGATTACACAGTAAACTTTAAAGTTGTTCAAGCAGATGATAATGACTATGTAAAAAGAGTAACTGTGAAAGTCACTTATACTGTAAATAATGAAGAAAAAATCATTAGAAATAAGAAAATTAAAAATAAAGGAAATAAGTTAAAATGAAAGATAAACTTAAATCAGAAAAAAAGGTATAACACTGACAACGCTTGTAATATATATTATTGTGCTAGTGGTGGCGTTAGGAATACTAGCAACAGTAAGTACATTTTTTTATAAAAACGTTGTACTCCTAAAAGATTCTGCACAATATGCGGCAGAATTTGACAAATTTAATGCAAGTTTTATAAAAGATATAAAAAATAATTCTGAAGCAAATGTAGACCAAAATGCAAAAACGATAGTGTTTGAAGATGGGACAACGTATGTGTATAGCGAAACGATAAAGGAATATATAGAAATCAAGTAAAAATAGCAACACATGTAGATGTTTTAATACATCAACAAAAACAATATCGGTAAACAATGTAGACAAGCAAATAATATCAGTCAACATAGTTATAGGAAATTCTAAAAACCCTAATAAATAAAAAAAAAGTATAGATTATACATTGAAATATTGGTAATCAAAATATTTACAAGAAGGAGAAAATAGTATGGATGGTAAAAAGAACACAACCAATAGGAATTGAGCTTGTAAAAAGAGGAGTTGTTACAGAAGCAGATGTAAACAAAGCCCTTGAATATCAAAAAAAACTCATTCTTCAAAAAAAATTGGGAGATATAATCAATGAATTGCACTTATGTGATTCATATAGACTTATCAAAGAAATAGGCGAGATTTTAGGCGAAAAAACAATACTTCTAGAACTAGAAGATGTTAAAGTAAATATAACAGACTATATATCTATGGATATGGCAAAAAAGAATAGAGCAATACCATTTGAAGTAGGTGCTGGAAAAAATAAAAAGTATGTTTCTCTGATGGAACAAATAAAAAATGATAGATGCTATGAAATTATTATTCCTAAACAAAGGACTTGTAATGGATAAATACATTACATTTGATAGCAACATAGCAAGAATACTAAATTCAATAGGTGGAACAGCATCAGAAAACATAGATGTAACAGCTGATATTTCTGGATTAGTAGATTCTATAATAAAACTGCTATGGAAAAA
>VOFC01005189.1_pt1 | contig 17391 bp, 23 predicted proteins | sample 5384161 | NCBI WGS metagenome assembly VOFC01 (sample SAMN12384722, study PRJNA508395) | human gut metagenome | isolation source: healthy gut B | host: Homo sapiens
TTTCCAGGGAGTTTCCCGTGTGATGTGCTTGCCACACACAGGGCAACATTGCATTTGCTGATTCCACAGGCGATAGATATATTGCTTGCCGTCTAAGTGTGCAAGCATTCTTCGGGTCTTGTATTGATCGAAGAAATCTTTCCAATCGGCATCATATGGGTTGGCCTCACTGCGGATTTTGATATGTCGCTTTATTTTCGTATCCGACAATCTCACAAGAGTGTAGTATTTATCCACTTTCCTGTTTTCAAGCGGTACGGCAAAAGTCCAGCTTCTACCTCTTACAGTGTGATAATACTTGTTGGCAATCCATCGTTTACCTTTTTTGGGATGTCTTCTGCGAGACCATCGCCATAGTTTGTTGAAAATTTGTGCATCTGTTTTACGGAAAGTTTCCGATGCAGAACACCCCTTGTAGTAGTTCGTCTCGAACATACGCAGGTTTTCGTCGCTGTCTTCCAGGAACACGTACTGGTTGTAAAGGTGGTCGCAGGAAAGCAGAAGCCCCACGGGGGCCGCGAACGAGAGCAGGCAGTCCGAACGGTCGGTGGAAAGACGCTCGTAACGGGTGTCCGTACCCACGCGCCCCGGCAGGTCTTCCGTGTCCGAGAGCGTGTGCAGGCACACCCGTTTGTTGCCCACGCGCAGAACCTCGGCCCCCAGCTCGATGTCCTGAAGAGAAGTCGTCTCCGAGAGCGAGAGGGAAAAGTACCGTTCCAGCAGGCCCGGACAATCCGCCGTACCCGTGATCTCGTCCCCCGTGAGGCGGACAAGGGTCAGGAAACCCGAATCGTTCAGAATACGCTCGAACTGTTCCGCCGCCTCCAGGAATTTTGTCGCCGATTCCCGGTTTACCTCTTTGGGAATGATGTTGCCCCGGCAGAGGGTCGAGAAGTCTGAACGCAGAGGAAGCAGGCGTGGGTCAGGAACGGACGCTCGTTGAAATGCCGCTCGTAACTGCGGGAGAGGAAACTCATGTCCCCCTCGCCCGTGGCCGGGCGGTAACGCTCGCGGATGAACCAGTCCTGCTTGTGTACCACGCTGTATTCGGGCAAGACCTTCAGGGCCTTGCACCAGGCGGCGTGGATCGCCTCGTACTCGGCGGACGTGACGGTGAACAGCTCCGGGAGTTCGACCCGATAGACGACCGTTATGTCCGCGTCCTTGCTGATGATACAACCGCCTTCCACGGCCAGGAGCGGGAACTTGCTTTCCAGCGTGGTAGCTTTCAAGATGTTTCTCATACGCGGCCCCCCTTTCTTTTCAGCAACCGGCGCAGGGACTTGCGGTTGAGCAGGTAGCGGGGATGCCGGCGCGCGGCGAGCAGCTTCATCAGCCCGTGTTCCCCGTAACGGGCGTTCAGGCGGAAGGTAAGCCAGACCAGCACCGAAGCCGCCGCAACGCCGAAAGCGATACATACCCACTGATCGACCCCTGCCATGTAGAGGATGACGAACACCACGAAGACGGCCAGCAGGCCGCCCGCGAAGATGAAGAGGTACTGCGCCTTCAGGCCCCGGAACTCCACGCTCTTGCCGATTCCCTTGTTGATTCCATATTCCATAATTATTTGCATGACAGGTTGGACTACAAGAAGAAAGAGCGTAGGATCGTCGCGGCGACAATCAGGAAAATACACGCGCCGAACCAGCTCGCGGCGGTCTTCGACGTGTCGGGGTCGCCGCTCGAAAACTTGTTATAGACCTTGATGCCCCCGATAAGGCCGACCACAGCCCCAATCGCGTAGATGAGCTTCGTGCCGGGGTCGAAGTAGCTGGTTACCATGTTGGTAGCCTCCGTAATGCCGGCGATGCCGTTGCCCTGCGCGAAAGCGGAGGAGATGGCGGCAAAGAGAAATGCCGCCGGAAGAAGAATCTTGTTCTTTCTCATAACTCGATAATGTTTGAATTGTGGCGCGGGGATGGATAGGCCCCGCACCGGGTTAAACTTCTTGATTCGGATTTTTTCAGTGGTTCGAGGATAGCCTCACGCGCTACCCGTAGTCTTTTTCTTTCATCGTGATGTCATTATGGGGTTAAACAAACTCACGGACGTCGAAACCCGTGGGAACCGAACCCTGCGGAGATGGGCTTTCCGCAGACCTCTCGGACATACGCCGGTGAAAGGCCGAGAGGTAGGTGTCGATCAGGGATTTTACCCTGTCGTTCCCGTCGGGGCGGCCCGAAACGATGACCTCGAACATGTCGGTCTGTTTCAGGCCCAGGAGGACACGTCCCGTTTCCTCCCTTTGCTCGTCTGTTGAAGGTGGATCGTGTACCACGTGGCGGTAGGCTTCGCCCATCTGTTCAAAACTAACCCCCTGGGCAAGCGAGCGGCCCAAAAGGGGCAGCTCTTCGGTGTCGTCTTCATCCTCGTCATAATCCGGCTCCTCCGCGTCCGCATCCGGGAAAGATTCATCGTACAGCGGAAAGTCGATTTCCAGAGGTTCGTTAGGCTCCCCCTCGGGAGCGACACCGAACACTTCATCCAGGTCTTCCGGCGGAATCTGCCGGGGGTGTTCGGGTACATTCGTGGGCACAAATATATCGGCTTTTTCCGTAACTTTTTCAGTTTCAGATTCTACGGCAGCTTGTGGCCGGGAGTGGCGCGGGTCGAGGACAAAGCGGCTCCTGCCGATGATCTCCTGCCGGCAGGGCGTGTCTTCGGCAACGATCCCGTCTGCCGGTTCGTTACGTTCCATCCGCCGCAGGCGGAAAAACGCCCACAAGGCATACCCCACGGCAAAGAGGGGCAGCAGCCACAACGCCCCGTTCATCGCTCCTCCGCTTTGGGTTGCCGGGAGGCCACGGCCTCACGCTCCTCGAAAAGCCGCTCGATGGTTTCCCGGTTATCGTCCAGGTGCGCCTTGAGAACCTTGTCCACGTAGGCCGTGATCGTCACGTCGCCACGACCGATGACACGGGTGATCTCGCGGATACGCTCGTGATACGACGGACGTATCTTCACGTGCTTGTTACCGGCGAAAGGCAGCCGCAGCAGGCAGATGTAACGGGCCAGGTACTCGGCCTCGGGGGTGGGGACAGTCCCCACGGCGACCTCCCCCGAAGGGCCGTCGGGGACGATAAGGGTTTTCATCCTGCGCCGGTAGCGGCACACGCGGAAGATGAAGGGTACGGCGACGCAAAGGACGGCCGCCAGGATAACAGATAAAATAATTGCTTTGTCTGACATGATGGATTGTTTTTAATGGATTGTAAATATTGGGTTCATAACTAAAAAATATCGGAGTTCCGTTTCTTGTAGAGTTCCGAAATTTCCTCCTGATAGGTCGCGAAATGCTGCTCCAGCACATTGTCCAGGTAGCTATACAGCGAGAGTTCGTTCTTACCGATAACCTGCACTATCCGGGTTATACGCTCGTGAAACTCCTTGCGGATATACACCGTTTTGCCGCTTCGGGTATTGGAGGGGGCGTTCCGGATAAAAAGACGCTCGTAATCCTGGCCTTTCCCTCTTCGGCGGCGTCCCTCCTCTTTCGTAGCCGACGAGGAGGCGGCCTCGCCGGACGGTTCCGATAGAGCCGATGCCTCCTCCTCTTTTTCCGGCGTGTAAGGATGTAATGGCCGGTTTCGGCTTTTGGCCTGGCTGATGATGAAGGAAGCGTCCAAACCGTCGTCATGTTCTTTTCCGCTCATAAGATTCTACTTTAACAGTTCGATCAATTCATCCACGAGTTTATCCAGGTTGCTGCCCCGGATCAAAGAACGGTCTGCCGGGAAGAGCGTGGAGCGGAAGACAGAGCGACGGCTGGCGTTCTGCTCACGACGAAAACGCTTGGTGTCAGGCAGGAAGGTCTTCAGAACAGGAAGCTCCAACTCTTTCATTACCGCCTCGTAAACCTGATATAACTCTGTCTTTTCACGTCCGTCCACCATGTTCCATAGCATATACAGCCCTTTCATCCGGGACTTCTCGCGGCCCATGATATGCTCCTTTACCACAACCGCGTAATTCAGGGTGCTTTCCATGACAACCCGGTCGGCACTGATCGGGGCGACGAGATAATCCATTCCGGCCAGGGAATGAATCAGATCCTCGTTATTGATCGTACCGGGAAGGTCGAAGAACACATAATCGAAATCACCTTGCGGCAGGAGGTAGTCGGCATCGGCCAACGCCTCTTTCGTGTTGCTTTCCACGACAGGATAGGCTTTCTTTTGAAGCCGGGTGAATTGTTCGTAAGCTAACCTCTTGTAATGTTCGTCTTCGAGGGCAAGCTTCAGGTCACGTTCCCGCATCTCCACGATGGAGTGTTGGGGATAATCGCAGTCGATGACCGCGACATTGAAACCCTTTACATAGTGCAGGTAAGAGGCTGCCAGCACCGTGAGGGTGGTTTTGCCCGCTCCGCCTTTCTGGGTGGAGAAGGCCACGAATTTCGTTTTCTCTTTCATTGTTCCATGCGTTTTTAGTTATACAATCGGGTAATCGTTCATCTCTTCACGTATCCGGGCAAGTGACGGCATGAGATTTTATGCAGGTATGCCGGCACGCATATATGCTGGTGCGCTGGCAGGCTGTTACGCCGGTATGCCGGTGCATGGGCGCGTGTCCGATTTTATACTCATGCGCAACCGCATTTGCTTATCCGGACAAAGACCCGCTTTTTCCTCTGCACACGGTGTTTTCTGCATCCGTCCGCACGTGTGCGGACAGGAGGATGTGTCATTGCCCGTATCCGTTCTCACGTGCAAAGTAAACCCTTAAAAACACGGGTTGTATGCTCTTTTTCCGCTATGGCCGCGTGTGGCGTCAAAGTGGACGCAAGTGGCGTAATCGCTTGTGGTACAAGCGATTGAATAGGTCAGTATCTTTGCCTCGTGAACGATCCCGACGCTAATGAAGCCGTCCTTGCCCCGTTTTACGGCGGCTCTTTCAATGTTCTGTCCGCGAGCGGGCAGAAGGTATTTGCAAAGGGCAAATAGCAAGCTGTGTTTTCTGCTGCACGATTCTCGTTTTGCAGCAGAAAACAGCTTGCCCGCAAGGGGGAGAAAGCACCTCCGGAGTCGGTGCTTTTCAGAAGGGCGGCAAGCCGCGAAGGGATCGGAATTTTCAGGAACCGGTGGGGCCCTGGCCTCTCCTTAAAATTTCGATGCGATGGAAAAGAACAGAAAGCCCCGAGGGGGCAAAGGGGGACGACCCGCGAAAAACGACCCGGCCGTTTACCGCTTTTCGGTAAACTTTTCAGCCGTGGAACATGCCCGTTTCCTCGACCTTTACGAGCAGTCCGGGCTATTGTCCAAAGCCGCTTTTATCAAAGCGAGAGTGTTCAACGAGGCGTTCCGGGTGGTAAAGACCGACCGGGGAACGCTCGAATACGTGGCGAAGCTGACCGCTTTCCACGCCCAATTCCGTGCCGTGGGAACGAATTACAACCAGGTGGTGAAGGAGCTGCACGCGCATTTTTCCGAGAAGAAAACACTCGCGCTGCTCTATAAACTGGAGAGAGCGACACGTGAACTGGCGGCCGTCGGGCAGCAGGTCGTGTCGCTCTCCGAAGAGTTCAAACAGCGATGGTAGCCAATATCACCACCGGAAAAGACGTGTACGGCGCGCTGGCGTACAACCAGGAGAAAGTCGATCGGGGCGACGGGAAGGTACTGCTGACCCACATCGTGAGGGAGCCGGCGGATGGGCGCTTCAACGTGGCCGCGACGGCAGAAGACCTCCTGCGCTGGATGCCCTCGCACTACCGGACGGAAAAACCCGTCGTGCACGTGTCGCTCAACCCGGCTCCCGAAGACCGCCTCGACGACGGGCAACTCGCGGAGATAGCCGGGGCCTACATGGAGCGCATGGGCTGGGGAGGACAACCTTATATCGTATTCAAGCATACCGACATCGGACGGGAGCATATCCATATCGTGTCGGTGCAGGTGGCCCAGGACGGGCGCAAGATAAACGACAGCAGGCGCAACGAACGCAGCGTGGCCGTTACCGAGGAACTGGAACGGGAGTACGGACTGCATCCCGCCAAAGGGAGAAGGCGGGAGAAAGGGCAAGGGATCGTCCCCGCCGATTACACGCGGGGCGACCTGAAACGCCAGGTGGCAGCGGTAATAAAACCGGCCGTGGCGACATACCGCTTCCAGACCCTCGGCGAGTTCCGGGCATTGCTGTCCTTATATAATATAGGTATAGAGGAAGTCCGGGGAGAGCGGAACGGAACCCCCTACCGGGGATTGCTCTACACGCTGCTGGACGAGAACGGGGACAAGGCAGTGGCCGCGCCGCTCAAATCCTCACTGTTCGGTAAAGAGGTCGGGTATGACGGGCTGGAACGGCACATGGAGCGCAGCGCCGAACGGTTCGGGAAGGACGACACGAGGAGGCAAATCCGTGGCCGGGTCGATAAAGCGCTTCGGGGAGAACCCACGGAGGAAGAACTGCGCGAACGCCTGCGGGGAGCCCGGGTGGATCTCTACATACGACGCAACGAAAACGGCCGCATCGTGGGTGTGACGTTCATTGACCACGAAACACGGACGGTCGTGAACGGATCACGGCTGGGAAAGGCATACTCGGCCAACGCCTTCGAGCTGCGCTTCGGCGGGAAACGGAATCCCGGGGAAAACACGAGGGACTTGTCCCCGAAACAAGCGCCTGCCGGACGGGACGGGCAACGGAAGCGGAATACCTCACGACGGAGGAAAGTATAACATCTCAATTATCATTCATTTATTAAATCTTACGGTTATGCAACAGGAAGACGACCTTCGGGGTCTTGCAAAAACAATGGATTTCATGCGGGCATTGAGTATCTTGTTCGTGGTTATCAACATCTACTGGTTCTGCTACGGGCAGATACGGGAATGGGGAATCAATATCGGCGTGGTCGATAGGATTCTGCTGAACTTCGACCGCACCGCGGGGCTGTTCCGGAATATACTATGGACGAAACTTTTCGCCGTCGTGTTCCTCGCCCTTTCATGCCTCGGGACAAAAGGAGTAAAAGAGGAGAAAATTACCTGGCGGAAAATCACGGCATCGCTGGCCACGGGAGGCGTGCTGTTCTTCTTCAACTGGTGGCTGCTGGACTTGCCGCTGACGGCGATGGCGAACGCGGCTTTCTACATACTGACCCTATCGGCCGGGTATATCTGCCTCTTGATGGGCGGCGTGTGGATGTCCCGCCTGCTGAAGAACAATCTCATGGATGACCCTTTCAACAACGAGAACGAATCATTCCAGCAGGAAACACGCCTGATCGAGAACGAGTACTCCATAAATCTGCCGACGAAATTTTACTATAACAAACAGTGGAACAACGGGTTCGCCAATGTCGTAAACCCGCAAAGGGCTTGCATCTGCATGGGAAGCCCGGGCAGCGGGAAGAGTTATTGTGTTGTAAACCAGTTCATTAAACAGCAAATCGAAAAGGGCTATACCCAATACATCTATGACTACAAGTTTCCCGATCTTTCGGAAATCGCTTACAACCACCTACTGAATCACCAGAAAGGTTACAAGAAAATCCCGACTTTCTACGTCATAAATTTCGACGACCCGCGCCGCTCGCACCGCTGTAACCCCATTCACCCGGACTTCATGACCGATATTTCGGACGCCTACGAGAGCGCCTATACCATCATGCTCAACCTGAACCGAAGCTGGGTGCAGAAGCAGGGCGATTTTTTTGTGGAAAGCCCCATTATCCTTTTTGCGGCCGTGATCTGGTTCCTGCGCATCTACGACAACGGGCGGTATTGTACCTTCCCGCACGCCATCGAGTTCCTGAACAAGCGGTACGAGGATATTTTCCCGATTCTGACATCCTACCCGGAACTCGAAAACTACCTCAGCCCCTTTATGGATGCCTGGCTCGGAGGCGCTCAAGACCAGCTCCAGGGCCAGATAGCATCGGCCAAAATTCCGCTTTCCCGCATGATTTCGCCCCAGCTATATTGGGTCATGTCGGGCGACGATTTCACGCTCGACATCAACAACCCGGACGATCCCAAGATACTCTGCGTGGGGAACAATCCCGACAGGCAAAACATTTACGGAGCGGCTTTGGGATTGTATAATTCCCGGATTGTCAAGCTCATAAATAAGAAAGGCCAGCTCAAATCGGGCATCATCATCGACGAGTTGCCGACAATCTACTTCAAGGGACTCGACAACCTGATCGCCACGGCCAGAAGCAACAAGGTCGCCGTGCTGCTGTGCTTCCAGGATTTTTCACAGTTGAAGAGGGACTACGGGGACAAGGAGGCCGCCGTCGTGATGAACACGGTGGGCAACATCTTCTCCGGGCAGGTCGTAGGTGAAACGGCCAAGACACTCTCGGAACGGTTCGGTAAGGTATTGCAGAAGCGGCAGAGCATGACGTTGAGCCGCAGCGACAAATCGACATCCATATCCACGCAGCTGGACAGCCTGATCCCGGCCTCGAAGATCTCGACGCTCACGCAGGGAATGTTCGTCGGGGCCGTGGCGGACAATTTCGACGAACGTATCGAGCAGAAGATTTTCCACTGCGAGATTGTCGTGGACAACGAAAAAGTGAAAGCGGAAACGGCCCGGTACAAGAAGATACCACAAATTACCGACTTCACGGACGAGAACGGGACGGATCACATGAAACAGGTCGTGCAGGAAAACTACGAACGTATCAAGGCAGAGGCCGGCCGCATCGTCGCCGAGGAACTGGAACGTATCAAGAACGACCCGGTGCTTTGCAAGCTCCTGCCGGAACAGAACTAAATGAACACAAACACCCCCGCAAACAACCTCCGTGACCTTAACCGGGGCTGTTTCCTGGTTTTATAACCGTACAGCCGGTGTTTTGGAGCATAAAGTAGTGATTATGTGAACAGAAAACATTATTTTTGTGTTCGGAATCCTTTTAATTATAAGTATGACAGTTACCGATATATACGAAGCAATGAACAGCAAGGCGGAAGCGTTTTTCGAGTGGTTGCAGGCTCACCCGAAATACGGGTTGCTGTTTGGTGTCGGGTTGCTTGCCCTATGGCTTGCAGGGTTGCTGTTCCGTTGGAAATGGGCGTGTCATTGGCAGTTTAACAGCAAACTGTGGTTATTTGATGATTGCAAGCCTGAAACACGCCGCAGGGTTCAGATTGTGTTGGTCAGCGTTCTGATTATACTTATATTGGTTGGTTTCTTTGTATGGAGATAACGGTATGGAAAAGGACAATCGCAAATACCGGATCTGCTTCATCGACTATATGTGGTATGTAGCCGAGATATGGCACGAAAGGGAGCGTACCAATCTCAACGGACGTATGCTACTGTTTTGGTGCTGGCTCTTCGTCCTACTCATACCGCTTGGGTTTCCGCCGATATTGCGCCTTTTCGGCTGGATGATTGGTTTGGCCATAGTGATTCCTCTCTGCTTTCTTCCCGATTTATTCTGCAAGCTACGCTATACAGCCGGACGGCGTGAAGCACTCCGTGAACATTACGGGAAGATGAAACATCCCGGCAGGAAGCTCGCCAAAATAGTTCTTATCGCTATCGCCCTGATCGTGGCAAATGTAGCGCTGATGTTCCACCTCGGATTTATACATTGGGCATGATGAAACGGCAGGAGAATAAGCAACGGTTCTATCTCTGGGACTACCTCTGGTGGATGGGGGAGAAATTGGAACAAGCAAGACGAACAGGCAGGGTCGATGGCGAAATGATGCTCTCGATTTATATCTTCGCTCTTTTGATATTCCCTATGATGACTGTTACTATCCGGCTTTTTCCAGGTGTGTCGGCATTGTTGCCATGTGTCGTTTTTAGCATTGTCACATTTGCCGTTATGTCGCTCGTCAGCAGGATTTACAAATGGCGAGGCAAAGCAGTGATGTCTCACTATGCCAAGTGCAGGTTTAACGAACTCCTTGCGGTTCTGTTATTTTTCCTTGCGATGGCCATTATCTGCTTTATGATGTATCTTCTTGACAAAAAGTGATACATACTTTGATACGAACTCCGGGCCGTTATATCGAATGGTCTAACTCGATGTACCAGTTTCCCTTGATGGGCTTGTAAAGCGTGGTGTCGTTGTACGTCCTGCGGTAGATCTCGTTCAGGTCGCCATATTCGGTGATACGGATATTCCGACGGCTTCTCAATCCGGGATCGTAAACGAAACTCTTGGACGTTCCCGCATCCACGATGCCGTGGGAGTAGTACGGCATAACAAGGCTCACATATACCGAATCTGCCGTTCCCCATTCCCTGCGATCAACAAGGATAAAACCGCATCCAATCTCTGATAACAGGGAGTCGAGTAGGATTCGCTCCGGCTTCAACAGTCCATATACCGGGATGTCTTGTTCATCATTCGTTTCATGGGATGTATCGCTTTGCTCTATTGAATCAAGTATAATGACCTCTTCCGGAGAAAGCGGCGGGTAGTGAAAACTACCTTCTGAACTCTCTGCCATGATTTCGTACACCTTACGGAACGCCACCTCGTGCGTGGTGAAATGGCGTATCATTTCCTCGTCCGACGGCGGCATGGGAGGCTCTCCGCAGCTTACGGCAAGCAGGATTACAAATAACAGGATTATGACTGGTGTTCTCATTTTCTAATGTTTATTCCTCTTCTTCGATGAAATGATTTATAAAGTAATTGAATGACTGGGCGATGTAACGAGTATTTGTTTCAAAGTTGTATTCTCTTGAAGCGTTTTCGTCCCACTCGTCAGTCAAGTAATAGTAAATCTTTTTATTCTTCAAGTTCAACGCATAATAGTTTCCACCCGAATCCATAGCAAAAGGCAACAGATTGCATGGCATTAGATTCCTACTCCATATATCTTTGGCTATGACTTCAATTGTTTCAAAAGCATTGGTGCGTTCCTTTATCGGAAAGAACGCATTTATCTCCACCCAATCCAAATCCTCGTCCTGCGGTTGAAAACAATATGGTGATGGCATACCACCGTTGAACTTGAGGTAAAAGTTCTTCATGCCTGCCGGAATCTTTACATTCAACTCAACCTCAAAATTCTTTATATCTTCTTTTGTTAGCGAAGCCGAACAGTCCGAAAGTTCAGGCATTACACCTTCTATTTCTATAATCTCCGTTTGTTGTTCCTCTTCGATTTTTGGGAAAGCAACGAGATTATTGAAAAAATCATCTATTGAATCCGCTATCAATTGAGGTTCATCAAAAATAAATGCATCGCTATTTTTTACAAAACCAATAATTTTATAAAAATATACAGCTCTGTTTTTTATATTGATTGCAATTACACCAATATTTCTCAAATTGTTATGTCCACTGGCAAATAGCAGAATATTGTCAGAAATCGAATTAGAACTACGATGCTCCAAGGTTTCTCCTTCAACAGTATGAAAAAGAGCATTCTTAAAACTCTTATTATATTTGAACGGTTGGAAAATTATAATTTCCACTTCGTAATATTTGTTTATGGAGATGGTTTGCTGTTTAGGTTCTCCTCCATTATATTGCAAATAGAACTCTTTCAGTCTTTCCGGCAAGGCATACCCCAATTTACTCTCAATTTCTTCAAAATCTTTGAGAGTAAGACTTTTTTGACAATTTTCTAATTCTATTTTCATATTCATTCTTTTTTAGGGGAGGCTAAGCCGCTTGTTATATGCCATTTCCAAATTATTAAAGATATTAAAAACCTATATATGATTCTTTGTTGGGGTATCTCGACCTATAATAGCAATTCCAATAACTAATCATTTGATTTTTAGTTCGATCAAAGAATTTTTCATTTTCTCCGATAAAACGAAGGTATCTATCCATATTACACTCCAAATGCTTCTTCACATCGTATAAAATATTATCTACATATTCTCCTAATAGCTTAAAGCAAAATGGTATAGTCCAATATTCTGTGCAGGAGATTAGGTTTTGTAGATGGTGTTGCCTTACAAAACCATTATTATGTCTTGTGAAAATACAGTCAAGAATATTTCTTTGTATTGCTGTCATATTGGACGGTGTCTGTTCTCTCATATATACCCGTTCTGGAATTGCTATATTCAAACCTCCAAGATTGACGATATAGTATCGGCTGCTTATATCATCATTTTTCATCACAAGCATATCCAATACTCCGTACATCTTTTGCGAGATCCGGAGGAAATGAATTTAATATTTTATCCTTTTCATACATGGCATATAATGTTCGGTGGCTAACCGACCTTTCCAGGGAGGTTGAGCCGCTTGTTACCCACATAATTCATTTTTCTTTTGAGAGAATGGAAACATAGTTATTTATGTCCTGCTGTAATTCTTCCCAATGTGCTGACAGATTTGGATATAGCCCAGTTGCGCCATATCCAATCATTTCGAAAAGGGCTATGAAACGCCATTCATTAGCGTAATGCGAATCTTCATCAATATTCTTACGGCGCAATACATCAGGATAGGTGAATGTAAGATACAATTTGTCTGCATCTTTTCTACATTTTTCTGCGCTTTCGTCAGCAAGCGGTTGTGCATGGATATAATCGATTGATTTTATTCTTACATCAGCTTCTTCATATTTTCCTTGCGATTTTAGGATAAAGACTTCAAGTCCCCACAGGCATAGTATAAAAGTCCAGACATTGAACGCTCCTTTCCCCGGAAAAGGAACATCATGGGTATAACGACAAACAGCAAGAGCTTCTTCAATATGTCCATATATGAAAAGACGATAGCCAAGGCTGCATAAATTTCGAGCATCCTCGCCACTATTAAATGAACATTTCTTTATTAACTTCTTGCACAAACTCACTACCTTCTTTTTGGGGCATGAGCTCATTATTGATTCAAACAATTCTTTTCCTGTTTCCATTTTCTTTATTCTTTTGTGGGTAACGTTATACTATCAGCCGATTTGGCTGTTATTTTCTTTAAGTATCAGACCTCGTCTTCCTCCATCAACAGATCGTCCAACGGGCTTTTGATATTGCTTTTGAAAGTGTCTGCTATGTGGACATACCTTTCTGTCGTCTTGATATTGTTATGTCCCATAAGCTCTTTCACTATCTTGATGTCGGTTCCCTGCTCCAGCAGGTGGTGGCGAACGAATGGCGCAGCAGGTGCGGATAAATCCGTTTCGTGATTCCCGCTTCCCGGGCCGCTGCCTTCAGCCGTTTCGACACGATACTCTCGGTGAAAGGTTCGCCCGGTCTGTGTTCAAAAAGCCACACTTTCGGTTTGTATAGTCTGTTATATTCCGTCAGCTTTTTCATCAACGGTTTTGATAGCAGGGTGTAGCGGTCTTTTTTTTCCTTTACCCTGCCGCACCCGTATCAGGGAGCGGGATTCGTTGATGTCGCCGGGTTTCAGTTCCAGCAGTTCGCTGATGCGCAATCCTGCGGAATAGAGTATGGAGAACATGCAGAAGAAGCGCAGGTCTGTCACCGTCGCGTCGAGTATCTTCTTTATTTCCTCCTTGCTCAACACGTCGGGCAGCGTCTTCTCCCGTTTGGCACGGTTCACCTTGTAACACCGCCGTTCCTGACCGAGAACTTTCTCGTAATAGAACTTGATGGCGTTGATACGCTGGTTTTGCTGGCAGGAGGATATGTTTTTCTCGTGGATGAGATACAGCAGGTAGTCGTTTATCTCGCCGGGGTAACCGTTTCAATCTTACGCCCCTCGAAATATTGTTGGAAATCGCGGAAATAGGAGGTATATACCCTTACGGTATGGTCACTGTAACGCACTTGCTGAAGTTTTTCCAGATAGCCTTCCGGCAGTGGCGGCCGTTTGTCTTCCTCTTTACGGGGGGCGGTTTCCTTGATGGCAGAATAGTCTATAAACGCCATTTTCACATAGCGGTCGAAGAACTCGGCAAGCACGAAATCTTCTGCCGGCAGATAAGCCCTGCCGCCGACAAGCAGTACGTTTTCTTCCTTCGACAGCGACAAGCGGATGTCATTGTCATTACCGAAAGTCACTTCGACAAATTCTCTCCCGTTTCTTATCACCGGAGAAAGTGTGATCTTGGTTTTTGGGGTATATATTTCCATGCCTCACGTTTTGTCGGATATTGAAACCCGTTTTCGCAAATTTATAAAAAAAACACGGGTTATCCATGCGCTTTATTGACATTTAACAATAGATCCCGACTACCTGACAAATAAGGTGCGGAGCCACGAAAATACCCTCTGCCAAATCCGTCCTTCCCGGCACTCCGTTTCTCCGATTTCCTCTGCCCTGCGCCACAAGCGGCCACTTCTGTGCCCGATGCTTCCATAGCCTTTCCAACTCTTTTACGTTCAGCCGGTTCCCCTTACTTTCGTTCCCGCATCGCTATTGGTGCTAACTAAAAACACTCGTAATTATGGACGAAAACGTAAAGAACGACGCTAAACAAGTCATGCTCGTTCAGAATGCCGACGACGGACGACTACAAGCCGTTACCGGCGTGGATCAGGACGGCAATATCCAGACCGCCGACCCCACGGATCAGAACGTGGCGAGCCTGCTGAACGTGAACACGCAGGATTCAGCCCTCGAAGCCTTCTTCAAAAAGTTCATGGAACAGGCCCAGAACCCCGTCCACACGGGTATCTTCGTCATGACGGAGAATGCCCTGAACAAACTTTCCGCATCGACTTCGACCCGGAGATTCTGGAAAATTACCGTATCGACCCCTCCGAACGGCTTCAGACGCAGGAGCAGCGGCAGTTCGAGCCGCTGGACGTCACGAAGATAGACCTGGCGGATATGGAGAAGAAAGGTATCCGCATGGAGGACATCGAGCCGCACCTGAAAGCCATGTCTTACGGACATAAATCCAACGGGCTGGTGGAGATGAACCCCGAACTGGAGAACGGGATGCGTGTTTCCACCAAAGGGCGCGTGTCGCTCGAAGAGCAGGCGGACGGCTCGCTGCGCGTCGTGCCGCATTACTGGCAGGAACGGCCCGACCTCGACGCCCCCTTCCACGGGGTGCTGCTCGACGAGGAGGCGAAAACGAACCTGATGAACACCCGCCACGCCGGGAAAGTGATCGACCTGGAGCTGGAGCCGGGCAAGCTCACGCCCTGCTACGTGTCGATAGACAAATGGACGAACACGCTGGAACCCATGCCCGTTTCGTTACTCGAAAAACGTGCCCGCATCAAGGAGGCCGACCTCTCGGAAGGCAAGCAGATGGATTTCTACGGCGGCGGCAAGGTGTTGCTCGAAGGATATACCACCCGCGCGGGTTATAAGCGGGATGCCTATATCCAAATCGACGCGGCCGAACGTAACTATTCCTTTACCTACGACGGTTTGGATCGCAACCGCTACGCCCAGGAGAACAAGGAGATTTACCGCCAGAAGGCCGCCGAGAAAAACGGACGGCAGGAAACTACGGCCTCCGAACGACAGCCCACGCTCACGATTCACCGGACAATCCTCAAAGCCTCCGTGCCCAAAGAGGCTTATGACCAGTGGACGGAAGCGGTGAATGATCCCCCTCCAAGCGGGCGGATGTCAAGGCTTTCTACATCAAGGGCACCGTCCGGTAAACGCAAAAACGGAGAAACGGGAAGAAGAACTGACAAGAAAAACAACCACTGAAAAATCCGAATCATCATGCAAGTAATTATCGCAGAAAAAGCCCTCGGTGGCGCGTGAGATCGCCGCCATCGGGAGCCACGAACCGTAAAGACGGTTTTATAGAGGGAAACGGCTATGCCGTAACCTGGGCCTTCGGCCACCTGGTCGGGCTGGCAATGCCCCAACAGTACGGCATCGCGGGTTTCCGCCGGGAAAACCTGCCTATCCTGCCATCATCGTTCATCCTCCTGCCCCGGCAGGTTCGGGAGGGTAAAGAGTATAAGGCCGACCCGGGTGTCGTGAAGCAGCTCGGTATTCTCCGGGAATTGTTCGGCATGGCCGAGCGCATCATCGTCGCGACCGAAGCGGGGCGTGAAGGGGAGCTGATCTTCCGCTACATCTACTCTTACCTGGAATGCCGCACCCCTTTCGTGCGGTTATGAGGGCACGGAGTTCACCGTCCTCTCCACGGAGAAATTCGACGGCAGGGGAGAAGGCGGAAGCAGCCCGCGCCGAGGTTATCGGCGCCCGAACGGTACGCGTCGTGAACGTGGAGCGCAAGGAGGCCAGGGAACAGCCGCCTCTCTTGTACGACCTGACGACACTCCAGAAAGAGGCCAACAGCCGGTATGGTTTTTCGGCAGAAAAAAACGCTCGACATCGCCCAGTCGCTTTACGAGAAGAAGTTCATCACTTATCCCCGTACCGGCTCACGCTATATATCGGAAGATGTGGCCGAGGAGATTCCGGCACTCATCGGGAACATGACACGCTATCCCCGTTTCGCGGAATACGCGGGCCTGATGGATACCGCATCTCTCTCCCGCCGAAGCGTGGACAACGAAAAGATCGCCGACCACCACGCGCTGCTTCCCACCGAGAACCTCCCCTCCGAACTGGATGCCGACCACCGCATCGTCTATGAGATGGTCGCGGGGCGGATGCTCGAAACCTTTTCCGGGGCCTGCGTGAAAGAAAACACTTCCCTTACCCTGCAAAGCGCGGGGCATGATTTCACGGCCCGCGGCAGTATCATGGTCGAGACGGGCTGGCGGGCCGTCCTGAATGAACCTGTCGAAGAGAAAGAGGAGGACATGACCCTCCTTCCCGACATCGTGCAAGGCGACGAGCTGCCCGTCAAAGGATGCGGCACGGAACAGAAACAGACCCGGCCGCGCCCCTTCACACGGAATCGAGCCTGCTGGCGGCGATGGAAACCGCCGGACGCGAACTGTCCGACGAGGCCGAACGCGAGGCGATGAAGGATGCCGGCATCGGCACGCCCGCCACCCGTGCCGCCATCATCGAAACGCTCTTTGCCCGCGAGTATGTCAGGCGAGAGAAAAAGTCGCTTGTACCCACGGACAAGGGACTGGCCGTGTATGCCGTGGTCAGGGACAAGAAGATCGCCGATGTCGCCATGACGGGCGGCTGGGAACTGGCCCTCTCGAAGATCGCTACCGGGGAGATGGACGCCCCGACGTTCCATCGCGGTATCGAGGTCTTCGCCTCGCAAATCGCCAAAGAACTGCTGGAAGCAAGAATCGACGGCGCGGAGAGTGACACAGCCTGCCCGCGTTGCGGCAGGCCCGTGGTGTTCTATCCCAAACTCGCCAAGTGCCAGAATCCCGATTGCGGCCTGACCGTATACCGACAAGCAGCTCGCGGAACTGCTGACCAAAGGCAAAACCGGCACGATCCGGGGATTCGTCAAAAACGGCGGCGGGACGTTCGACGCGGCCCTCACGCTCGATGACCAGTTCAAGACCTCGTTCGTTTTCGAGCCGCGCGATACTCCCAGGCAGGGAAAGAGGAACAAACGGAAATAATCGTTACCTTTGCCACTGGAAAAGACCTGTCATAACGAGATACGCTTGTTTGAT
>VOFC01003022.1_pt1 | contig 17389 bp, 22 predicted proteins | sample 5384161 | NCBI WGS metagenome assembly VOFC01 (sample SAMN12384722, study PRJNA508395) | human gut metagenome | isolation source: healthy gut B | host: Homo sapiens
CCACCGGCCTCGTCCACATCATGGGCGAGATCACCACCAACTGCTACGTCGATTTCCAGAAGATCGTCCGCGAGGTCGTGGCTGACATCGGCTACACCCGCGCAAAGTTCGGATTCGATGCCGACACCTGCGCCGTCATCTCCAACATCGACGGCCAGAGCCCCGACATCGCCCTCGGCACCAACGATGAGGTCGGCGGTGCCGGCGACCAGGGCATGATGTTCGGTTATGCCTGCGACGAGACCCTGAGCTGATGCCCATGCCCATCAGCCTGGCCCACAAGCTGGCCAAGAAGCTGACCGAAGTCCGCAAGAGCGGCGAGCTGGACTATCTGCGTCCGGACGGCAAGAGCCAGGTCACTGTCGAGTACGTGGACGGCAAGCCCGTCCGCGTGGACGCTGTGGTCATTTCCAGCCAGCACAGCGATGCAGTCAGCATGGAGCAGCTGCGCGCCGACGTGATGGAGAAGGTCATCAAGGCCACCATCCCCGCCGAGCTGCTGGACGAGAACACCAAGTATTATATCAACCCCACCGGTCGCTTCGTCGTGGGCGGCCCTCAGGGCGATACCGGCCTGACTGGCCGTAAGATCATCGTCGATACCTACGGCGGCTACGCACGCCACGGCGGCGGTGCTTTCTCCGGCAAGGACCCCAGCAAGGTGGACCGCAGCGCCGCTTATGCGACCCGCTGGGTGGCCAAGAACATCGTGGCCGCTGGTCTGGCCAAGCAGTGCGAGGTGCAGGTGGCTTACGCCATCGGTGTGGCAAAGCCCGTCTCCATCATGGTGGACACCTTCGGCACCGGCGTCGTGGCCGACGAGAAGATCGAGCAGGCTGTGGAGAAGGTCTTCGACCTGACCCCCGCCGCCATCATCCGCGACCTCGATCTGCGCAAGCCCATCTACCGCAAGCTGGCTGCTTATGGCCACATGGGCCGCGAGGACCTGGGCGTGAAGTCGGGAGAACACCGACCGCGTCGAAGAGCTGAAGGCTGCTGTCGCTGCCCTGTAAGGGTAAAAACTTAAAAGAATGACTTTTGAGCCGGAGAATGTATGGTTTTTGTAAAAAAACACATAGTCTCCGGCTCTTTTTCGAAAAAAAGAGATGTGCAAGGCGCAGAAAATGCAGGTTGGATGCAAGTTTGTAGTGTCGAAACGCCGAAAATGTGATAGAATAAATAGCGGATATGCACTTCAACGTCTAATTTTATCAACTGATAAAAGAAACTTTAAGGAGCTGTAATTATGTCTGTCATTATCCCTAAGGATTGCTTCCACCAGCCTCAGGTCGCCGACCTGCGCCTCATCGCCTGCCCGGGCGCCGAGGAGCTGACCAACCTCATCGACAAGCATCTGGTGCGCTGGGCCAGCGAGGCCGGCTACCAGACCGAGAGCTTTATCATCGAGAGCGCCTGCCCCCGCTTCCAGAGCGGCGACGCCAAGGGTCTGGTCAAGGAGTCGGTGCGCGGCGACGATATTTTTATCGTTGTTGACCCCGGCAACTACAGCGTGACCTACAAGCTGTTCAACTATGAGAACCACCTGTCTCCGGATGACCACTTCGCCAACCTGAAACGCCTCATCCAGGCTGTGGCCGGCAAGGCACACCGTGTGTCTGTCATCATGCCCAGCCTGTACGGTGGCCGTCAGCATCGCCGCGTGTCCCGTGAGAGCCTGGACTGCGCTGTGGCTCTGCAGGAGCTGCAGGCCATGGGCGTCAAGAACATCATCACCTTTTATGCTCACGACCCCCGCCTGATGAACGCTGTGCCTCTGATGAGCTTCGACAATGCGATGCCCACCTATCAGGTCCTGAAGAACCTGCTCAAGAAGAACCCCGAGATCAGCTTCGACAAGGACAAGTTCATCGTGGTCAGCCCCGACGAGGGTGCTATGAGCCGCAACATGTACTTCTCCAGCGTGCTGGGCTGCAACCTGGGTATGTTCTACAAGCGCCGCGATTACACCCGCGTGGTCAATGGCCGCAACCCCATCGTCGCTCACGAGTATCTGGGTGATTCCGTCGAGGGCAAGACCGTCTTCGTCGCTGACGACATCATCGCTTCCGGCGAGAGCATGCTGGAAGTTGCCACCAACCTGAAAGAGCGCGGCGCAAAGCGCATCATCGCCAACGCCACCTTCCCGCTCTTCACCAGCGGCCTCGAGAAGTTCGACAAGGCTGTGGCCGACGGCATTCTGGATTACGTTACCGGCACCAACCTGACCTACCGTATGCCTGAGCTGCTGACCCGTGACTGGTACGTCGATGTTGACGTCTCCAAGTACGCCGCATACTTCGTCGTGGCCCTGAACCACGACATGTCCGTTTCCAGCATCATCGACCCCATCAAGAAGATCGAGGCTCTGCTGGCAAGCCGGAAATAATGACAGATATTTCCTGATATTCGTCCAATCGAAAAACACCCGCAATGCTTTGATGCACTGCGGGGTTTTTTTTTTTCGTTATTCTAATGCTTTCAGCGCCTCGACCACACGCTGATATTCCTTCTCTACCGGAGGGAACAGCTCGTCGGCACCGTCAAGGCTGCCGCCGCGGAGAGCTTCCGTCAGAGCACTGGACGGGGCGTACAGTGCATCGAATCCGAGGTTCTGGCAGACGCCCTTCAGGGTGTGAGCGGCACGGAATGCTGTCGGGGCATCCTTCTCTTCCAGCGCCTTTTTCAGGTTCGGGAAGCTGTCGTCCTGTAGAAATTTCAGAGCGAAGCGGCGGACAAAGTCCGCACTGGGCAGACGCTCCAGCACGCCCTTATAATCGCCGCCAATGGCTGCATATACTTGTTCCAACGTCATTTTTATGCCTCACCCAAGAACAGTTTCGTCAAAGAGAATCCCTTTTTCGGGGGGGGGGGGGCTATCTCCCTCAGTCTCCTCCGCGAGCCGGCTTTTTACGTCGCGCAGGCATTCCAGCAGCAGCGGATTGAAAGCACCGTGCTTTCCTGCGGTCAGCTCAGCGACCGCTTCCTCCTGCGAGAGGGCCTCGTGCTTGTCCCGCTTGCCGACCAGACCGTCATAGGCATCCGCCAGCGCTACCACCTGTGCTGCGATGGGGATGTCATCGCCCCTTCCGGCCATCGGGATAGCCGCTGCCGTCCCAGCGCTCATGGTGCCAGCGGCAGATCTGGATCGCAAACTTCACCAGCGGCTCGTCCTGATACTGGGACAGATTTTCCAGCATCTGCGCACCCAGAATGGGGTGGGTGTGGAGGATGGCAGTTTGTTCTGGCGTCAGCTCGTGGGCGTTGAGGATGCGGTCGTCGATAGCAACTTTGCCGATGTCGTGGAGGGCAGAGGCCGTCGTGATGAGGTAGCGGTCCATTCCGCTCAGGCCGTAGATGTCGGTCTTCTGGCACAGACGCTCCAGCAGGATGCTGGTGATGCGCTGCACCCGGGAGATGTGGTGGATGCTCGCTGTTGTGGATCTCCGTGACCTGACTGAGGATGCCGATCATGATCTGGTCGTTTTTCTCCCGGTCATAGAACTGCTGGGACACCAGCGCACTGAGGCGGCGCTGACGGGCGTAGAGCCGGGCGACATTGGAGACGCGGCGGTGGACGATGCGGGCATCGAAGGGGCGGCTGATGTAGTCCGAAGCACCCAGCTCGTAGGCGCGGCGGACGGTCTGGGAGGAATCCTCGCTGGAGATCATCACGACGGGGAATGTCCTCGAGCCAGCCCTGGGCGGACATCCGGGAGAGGACATCGAAGCCGTCCATGTCGGGCATCACGATGTCCAGCAGCACGATGGAAATATCCGAGCCCCAGGCGTTCAGAAGCTCGAGGCACTTGGGGCCGTTGGGGGCTTCCAGGATCTCGAAATCGTCGCAGAGGATCTCCGAGAGGATGTCACGGTTCATGGGGGAGTCGTCCACGATGAGCACCATCGGACGGTGGTCGTTTTTCAGAGCGGACGGCATCGGGGGCGATGTCCTCGGTGACGACAGTGTTCTTGCTGTGTTTTGCAAGGTCCATCCGCTTGTCGGCGATGGGCAGGGCATCGCTGATGGGGATGCCGGCGGCCATCACGCCGCCGATGCTGGCCGAGACGTGCATCTTCTCGAACTCGGGCAGATGGGCCGCGAAGAGGCGCTTGTTGATGTCCTTGAGCTTGCGCACGAAAGCCTCAGCCGAGATGTCGGGCAGGATGAGCAGCAGCTCGTCGCCGCCGTACCGCACCAGCATATCGGTGGAGCGGATGCGGCGGTGGATGATGGAGACGATGAGCCGGAGCGCTGCGTCGCCGGCTGAGTGGCCGTAGGTGTCGTTGCAAAGCTTGAAGTCGTCGAGGTCGATCATGGCGACGCCGGCGTTGAGGTACTTGTGCTTTAATTCCTCTTCATAGAAACGGCGGTTGTAGGCACCGGTGAGGGCATCTCGGTAGATGAGCTCGTTGGAGTGGAGGGAGCTGCGGGCGCTGGCGTCCAGCGGCAGGATCATCTCCATCACATAGGGCTTGCCGTCCACCTCGACATAGCGGGCCGTGACCTGATAGAGGGAGCTGCCAAGCGTTTCCAGCTTGGAGCACTGGCATTTGCCTGCCATCGCCTCGCGCCCCACGCAGCTGGTGCAGGGATGGACATTCTTCCAGGGTGGGTAGCAGGGTTCTTCCGCCAGCATCTTCGGGTCGAGAAGACGGACGGAAGCATATATCTTGCGCAGACAGGCCATCTCTTGTTCGGCCTGCTGGCGTGTCAAATTTTGCTCGGTAAGTTCGGACATGGTGTCGATCCTATTATAACGAGGTAACGAGATATGGCGTGGAAGGAGGGCGAGAAACAGCAGTCCTTCTGCAGCGGATAATTATAATCATGTAATATACTACCACAATCATGGGAAATCCGTCAATGCATAGAGAAATATTTCCGAAATGGAATGACAGTCTGCCGGGATTCCCGGGAAAATAGAAATTTGAAGCAGACCGATAAAATTGTTGCATCCCGGCGCGAAACGGCTCGAATTTGTAACCGATTTGATAAAAATACGCACAGACACAATAAATTTGGACGCTGGTTGCACAAATATGAAGAATTGTGCTGCTTAACAAAAAGATTTTTGGATACAACAGAATGTATTGTGGAACACTCACAAAATATGGCAAATAATCTTGTCTATTTGTTCTATTGCGAACGGTCGAGCGGATGGTTATAATACAAACAGAAACCGCAAAACGTGTAACGAGTGCGCTTTGCGAGATGCTGTGATAAGCGTTAATGAAGGAGAACAAGATTATGAAAATGATTTCTCGTCGTGACTTCCTGAAAGCTTCCGCTGTTGTGGGTGCTACCGGCGTTCTGACTGCCTGCGGCGGTTCTTCCGCTTCTACTGCTGCTTCCTCTACTGCAGCTTCTACCGCTGCTTCTTCTACCGCAGCTGCTGCTTCCGGCTCTGCTAACGTCGGCGTCTGCATCTATCAGTTTGCTGATAACTTCATGACCCTGTACCGCACCGACCTGGAAGAGTACCTGAAGGACATGGGCTACGCCGTCACCATCGTCGATGGCAAGAACGACCAGAACACCCAGACCGAGCAGATCAACACCTTCCTGCAGCAGGGCGTGGACGTCCTGATCATCAACCCCGTCCAGACCACTTCCGCTCAGACCATCGTTGATACCATCAAGCCCTCTGAGACTCCCATCGTCTTCATCAACCGTGAGCCCGACAAGAGCGTTCTGGACTCCTACGCAGACAAGTGCTGCTACGTCGGCGCTGACGCACGTCAGTCCGGTACTTATCAGGGCGAGCTGATCCTCGAGACCGAGACTCAGGGCGACATCAACGGCGACGGCAAGATCACCTACATCATGTGCAAGGGCGATCCCGAGAACATTGATGCTCAGTACCGCACCGAGTACTCCATCAAGGCTCTGACCGACGCCGGCAAGGAAGTCGAGTGCCTGTACGAGTACCTGGACAACTGGGACCAGACCACCGCACAGCAGGACGTCGCAAACGCTCTGGCACAGTACGGCGAGAAGATCGAAGTCGTCTTCTGCAACAACGATGCAATGGCACTGGGCGCTCTGCAGTCCCTGCAGCAGGCTGGCCGTACCGTCGGCAAGGACGTCTATCTGGTCGGTGTTGACGCACTGAGCGAGGCTGTCCAGAATGTCGTCGATGGCAACATGACCGGCACCGTTCTGAACGATGACGTGGGCCAGGCTACCGCCGCCGCAGCTGCTACCAAGCTGTACGTCGAGGGCAGCAAGGTCGAGCAGTACTACTGGGTCGACTACGTCAAGGTCACCAAGGAGAACGCTGCACAGTACATCAAGTAAGCAGCCGAAACCCTATCGTTGCAAGGTGCGCAGTGAACCAATAAGGCTTAATTAAAAGCTAAAAAAGCGCGTGCGTGCGAGAAAACATCTCCGCGCACGCGCCTTGTTTTAAGAGCCCGCCGGCAAAAAACGCACTTTCCAAGACCCAAAGACAAGGAGGCTCTGAGGAATGTCAGAATACCGTCTGGTAATGAAAGGCGTGGTAAAGACCTTCCCCGGCGTGAAAGCGCTGGACCACGCGCAGTTGGAGCTCCGCCCCGGCAAGGTCATGGCCCTGATGGGCGAGAACGGTGCCGGTAAGTCCACCCTGATGAAATGTATGTTCGGCATTTACAAGATGGACGAGGGCGAGATCGAGTACGAAGGCGAAAAGGTCAACATCCCCACCCCGCTGGATGCACTGAACCGCGGCATCGCGATGGTGCATCAGGAGCTGCAGCCTATCCCGGCCCGTACCGTGGCCGAGAATATCTGGCTGGGACGCTACCCCACCAAAAAGGCTGGTCCCATCACCATCGTGGACCATGCCAAGATGTATAAAGATACCGATGACCTGCTGAAAAAGCTCAAGCTGGACATCAACTCCCACGCAAAGCTGGGTACGCTGAGCATCGCACAGATGCAGATGGTGGAAATTGCAAAGGCTGTTTCCGCAAACTGCAAGGTGCTGATCCTGGATGAGCCGACTTCCTCGCTGACTGCGAACGAAGTCGAGTCCCTGTTCCGCATCATGAACGAGCTGAAGGAGCAGGGCGTCGCTCTGGTCTACATCAGCCATAAGATGGACGAGATCAAGGTCATTGCCGACGAAGTCACCATCATGCGTGACGGCCATTATATCGGCAAGTGGGACGTCGCCAACATGACCAAAGAGCAGATCATCGCCAAGATGGTCGGCCGTGAGCTGTCCAACCTCTATCCCCCGCTGGAAAACCACCCCTCCGACGAGATCATGATGAAGGTGGAAGACTTCACCTCCATCCATCCCCGCTCTTTCCGCCACTGCAGCTTCGAGCTGAAGAAGGGCGAGATCCTGGGTGTGGCCGGCCTGGTGGGCGCACAGCGCACCGAGCTGATGGAAGGCATTTTCGGCCTGCGCGCTCACACCGCCGGTAAGGTATGGATCAAGGGCCAGGAAGTCGTCATCAAGCAGCCCCGCGACGCCATCCAGCACAGCGTGGCTCTGCTGACCGAGGACCGCCGCGCCACCGGCATCATGGGCGTGCTGAGCGTGGCCGATAACATCTCCATCGCCTCTCTGGACGCCCTGCGCAAGGGTCCCATCATGCTGGACGACAAGAAGATCCTCGAGCTGGTGGCTACCAACAAAGAGAAGATGGCCATCAAGGTGCCCAGCCCCAAAACAGCGATCAAGAGCCTGTCCGGCGGCAACCAGCAGAAGGTGTTGATCGCCCGCTGGCTGGCGAACAACCCCGATGTCCTCATTCTGGACGAGCCCACCCGAGGCATCGACGTCGGCGCAAAATATGAGATCTACTGCATCATCGCCGACCTGGCCAAGCAGGGCAAGAGCATCATCATGATCTCCTCCGAAATGAGCGAGATCATCGGTATGTCCAACCGCGTCATGGTCATGTGCGATGGCCGCATCACCGGCTTCATCGACGGCAAGGATGCGACGCAGGAGAACATCATGGCTCTGGCGACCCAGTTCGAGACCGCGCCCGAAGCGGCGGCGGCCAATCAGTAAACAAGGAGGCTGTCTATCGTGGAAGCTACCAAGAAAGTAACGGGCAAGTCTGTAAAGAAGTGGCTGGGCAACAACGCCATCATCGTCCTGATGCTGGCCGTGTCCCTCATCGTCGGCATCATCCACCCCAACTTCTTCGCACTGGCCAATATCATCAACCTGTTCAAGAACGTCTCTATCCGCTACATCATCGCTCTGGGCATCTCCGGCTGTCTGATCACCACCGGTAACGACCTGTCCGCAGGTCGTCTGGCTGGTTTCGCTGCCTGCCTGGCCTGCATCTTTGCGCAGACCGAGGGCGCTGCCGGTAAGTTCTACCCCAATATGCCCACCCTGCCCACCCCCGTGGTCTTCATCCTCGTCATCGCCATCTGCGCCATCGTGGGCCTGTGCAACGGCCTCGTGGTCAGTTACCTGAAGGTCCAGCCCTTTATCGCTACCCTGGGTATGCAGCAGGTGGTCTACGGTATCTGCCTCGTCTACACCGGCGGTACCCCCATCGGCTCTCTGAACAAGGACTTCACCTCTCTGGCCTCCAACACCCTCTTCGGCGTTCCTGTGCTGATCATCATCGCCCTCTTCGTGGCCTGCTGCTTCTGGTTCCTGTACAACAAGACCCGTCACGGCAAGTACATGTACGCCATCGGCGGCAACGAGGCTGCTGCTGAGGTGGCCGGTGTCAATGTTTACGCCACCAAGATCCGCATCTACATCCTGGCCTCCTGCATGTTCGGTCTGGCAGGCTGCCTGCTGGCTGCAAAGTCCGGCGGCGCATCCGTCAACACTGCAATGGGCTATGAGCTGGACGCTATCGCAGCTTCTACCATCGGCGGCGTCTCCACCACCGGCGGTGTCGGCACTGTCCCCGGCATCCTCGTCGGCGTGCTGGTCTTCGAACTGATGAAGGTCGCTCTGCAGTTCATGAACGTCAACTCTTCTTACACTTACATCGTGCAGGGCCTTGTCATCGTGGCTGTTGCTATCGATATTCGCAAGTACCTCGCAAAGAAGTAATTTCCCTAAGAGAGCGCCTATCGGGCCGTCCACTCGTTGCAGTGGGCGGCCCACTTTGTTATAATAGGTTAAACCTCTCCGTCACGGCTGACGCCGTGCCACCTCCCCTACTAGGGGCAATGGCGACGACCGCCGCCAGCGGCGGAAACAGGGAGTCGCTGTTGGGGCCGCGGCCAGCAGGATGCAAGCGACAGCGCAGCAGACGCTGGGAGCCGCAATCCGGCATTGTCTGCGAAGCAGACTGAGAGGTTGTACGGAGACGAGCCTTTTCCGAAAAGGAAAACTTCATCTAAAAACAGGAGAAACACTATGACCGAAAAAGAACAAACCGCCCGTGAGGCGGAGCTGGCCCGGCGGGAAGCCGCTCTGGCAGCTCGTGAAGCTCAGCTGGAACAGGAGCAGGCCAAGCTCGAAGCAGCCCGTGCAGAGGCTCCGGAGGGCCGCAAAAAGTTCCTCAACAACAATGACCCCGATTTCGTCAACCCGAAAGAGAAGCTCTACGATAAATTCCCGCTGACGGTCCACCAGATGGACATCATCATCGGGGTGCTGTTCGCCCTCATCGTCCTGTTTCTGGTGCTGGGATTTACCCATACCAGCTTTTTCGGGTTGTTCGGCGGCTAAGCCCCCGCAGCCGCCCCCCGGCAGCAGACAACAAAAAACCAGAGCCTCCGCACAAGGGCAGGAGGCTCTGGTTTTGTTTTTGGGGATGGTCCCGGGTTCAGAGCAGGTGCTTACAGCAGGACATACTTCAGGATGAAGAGAACGGTCAGCACATACATGAGGGGGCTGATCTTCTTCTCCTTGGCCTTGCCGGTGACCACATTGACGATGGTCCAGGAGATGACGCCGATGGCGATGCCCTCAGAGATGCTGTAGGCAGTGGGCATAGCCAGGATGGTCAGGAAGGCGGGAATGCCCTCGCTGGGGTCGGAGAAGTCGATCTTGATGGCAGAACCCATCATGTAGAAGCCCACGATGATGAGGGCCGGAGCCGTTGCAAAGGAAGGAATGGTCAGGAACAGGGGGCTGAATACCACGGCCAGCAGGAAGAGGATACCGGTGGTCATGGAGGTCAGGCCGGTACGGCCGCCCTCGGTGACGCCGGAAGCGCTCTCGACGAAGGTGGTGGTGGTGGAAGTACCCAGCACAGCGCCGGCGCAGGTGGCGATGGAGTCGGCCATCAGAGCGCCCTTGATGCGGGGCAGCTTGCCCTCTTCGTCCAGCATATCGGCCTTGGAAGCAACACCGATGAGGGTGCCAAGGGTGTCGAACAGGTCAACGAAGAGGAAGGAGAACATGACGGCGAAGAAGTTCAGGATGCCCACGCCGGAGAAATCGGTCTTGAACACCTGACCAAAGGTCTTGCCCAGAGCGGAGAAGTCGAAGCTGACGAAGCTGGTGGGGATGACGGAGTACATACCGGCGTCGGGGTTCGGCACATAGATGCCGGTCAGCTCGCAGACGATGCCCAGCACCCAGGTGATGAGGATGCCGTAGAGGATGCCGCCCTTGACCTTCTTCACCAGCAGGATGGCGGTGATGGCCACGCCCAGCAGTGCGAGGATGGCGCCCACGCCCACAGAGGAGAAGGTCTCGCCCTTGAAGTGCTGGTAGGTGACGAGGGTGGAGTCGCTGTTGACGATGAGCTTTGCGTTCTGCAGGCCGACAAAGGCAACGAACAGGCCGATGCCCACGCTGACGGCGCTCTTGAGGGTCATGGGGATGGCGTTGAAGATGCCCTCACGGACGTTGGTCAGGCTCAGCACGATGAAGATGATGCCCTCGACAAAGACGGCCATCAGGGCCAGCTGCCAGCTGTAGCCCATCGTGAGGGACGACGGTATAGGCAAAGTAGGCGTTCAGGCCCATGCCGGGAGCCAGCGCGAAGGGGTAGTTGGCCAGCAGAGCCATCAGGGCAGTGCCGACGAAGGATGCCAGAGAGGTGGCGATCAGGACGGCATTTGCATCCATGCCGGAAGCGGAAAGGATGCTGGGGTTGACCGCAAGGATGTAGGCCATCGTCATGAAGGTGGTGATGCCTGCCATGACCTCGGTCTTGACGTCGGTGTGGTTTTCTTTCAGGTGAAAGATTTTTTCGAACATGAAAGTTCCTCCTGTTTGTGTGTGAAGCTCCCGCCGCCCGCAAGCGGCCGGGAAAGAACAAAGACTATTGTAGCACTCCCGCCGGATGCTTGTCCACCGGAAAAATACAAAAAATTCACAATTTTGCAAAATTTGACGAATGAGTATGACTTTTTGAACAAAGCTTTTGCGAGGCGTGCATGAAAATATCGATCCTTGTATTGACAAAACGCGAAACGAGTTGACATTAAAAAATGTCGGTGCTATACTATAAAAACAGAGATGGAGCATTGCGCTGGTCGTTCAATGGAACATAGTGCTTCCGGAATGGACTCTGAAAACAGAATCGTTGTTGGCAAACCTGATGTGAGTCAGGGACGCAAAGCCAGGAGCTTTCCGCTTTCATTTCCTGCAAGCAGAAGGTAGTTCGGCTGCAATAGCTTTCCCCGCAGGGGGTGGCTGTTGCAGTCTTTTTTTTTGTGTCTATGGCTTTTTCGGGCGATTGAAGGAAAGGAAAATAATGACAGTTAAGGAATGTTACAGCCAGATGGGCGGAGACTATAACAATGTCCTGAGCCGTTTTTACGATGAGGCAATGATAAAGCGCCTGCTGGGCAGGTTTATCGACGACACCAGCTTTCGTGCGCTGGAACAGGCGATGGCCGAGGGCGACGTGCAGGCGGCGTTCAATGCGGCGCATACCCTCCGGGGCGTTGTCAGAGCCTGTCGTTTACCCAGCTGTGCGGCACGCTGGATCCCATCACCGAGGCGCTGCGGGGCGGCAATATCGCTGCGGCCGCAGCCGACATGGACAAGGCAAAGCGGGAGTATGACGTGACGCTCAGTGCCATCCGTGCCTGCATGGAAAATTGAATCTGAAACAATGACACGGCCTTCCGGGCTTTTTATACATTATAGCAGTTTGCGTTTTTAATGCACAAGCAACATCCGCAAACTGCATATCGCAAAGATACCGTTTTGACCGGCACTATTTTTGAAAATTGCGATAAAAAGAAAAAGAAATGAAAAAAGAGGTTGACAAATCCAGAAACCTATGATAAACTAAGCAAGTCGTCCGGCAACGGACACGAAAAGAATATGGGCGTGTTCCCGAGTGGCCAATGGGGACAGACTGTAAATCTGCTGCTTTTCAGCTTCGGTGGTTCGAATCCACCCGCGCCCCCAAACAAGAAAAATCCGAACCTATTTCCGATTGGAGAAGGGTTCGGATTTTTCGTTTTTTCGGGTACAACAATGAAGGCTCCTGTGGACGGCGCAAAACTCTGATGCCTTGTCATAGACCGTAAGCCGATAACAAGAATTGGAGGATGCGATTATGAAGTACGATGCAAGAGTCTGCAAGTTTAACATGGACACCGGGTGTGTGGAGTTGCGGCTCCGGGATGGGAGAATGATCTCCATTGACTGCACCGGGGTCGAGGATGAATTGGACGTGACCATGGCACAGAGGACAGAATTGGACTACCTCATCTACAATGATCCGTTGGGCTATGCCGATTTGATTCTGAACGGTGACCCAGAGAAATATTTGAAGAATGTGGCTGGGAGCCATGGGTTAGAGGATTAAGGACAAAAAAAAATAAGAGGTGTGCCCAACTGGACACACCCCGGTGAGATACATCTATATAAGGCAGGGCGTTCCTTTCATTGGGAGCGTCCTGCTGTTTTTATGCTGCAACAGGCAAGGCTTGTAGAGCTTCCTGCTCTTTCAGCCATTCCTCGTATTCACGCTGGCCTTCCTCGCTGTTGAAAAACTCAACCATGGAAGGATAGAAACAACGTGCCAGCGACTTGATCGCATCATCCGGGTAGCCGGATTTGTTTGACTTTGTCTTTTTGCTCAAATAGTATCCTCCGAAAATCAAAGTTCCATATCCTGCCCATGCCTGCGGTTTCGCTGTGCACATTCATGGTGCGCTCCTGCTTGGGGGCAAGAATCTTTTCCAGAAAGCCGTGCACCAGTTCAGGCGCACGGTGGAGAGCATCCAGATAGGGTTTCACGTCGTACCACAGGTCGTGGTACTTGTTGCTCCAACGAACGGCCTCCTTCTTGGCCGTGGAAAGTTCTTCTTTCAAGCGACGGTTCTCCACGTCCATCATATAGCCATGGTCAGCCTGTTTTTTCAGCATGGAAAACTCTTCTTCGGTCAGCGAATAGTTGCCGAGGAAGGTGCGCTTGCCGATATAATCCAGATCGCGCGCATGAATGAGGGCTTCTTTTGTGAGCGTGACCTTTTTCTGCACAGCGGCAAGTTCCTTTTTTCGGTCTTGGAGAGGGTTTTGTTGGTTTTGAGGTGCTGCTCTTTCTGGTCAATCTGGGCGGTCAGGCTGTCCAGCCGTTCCTAAAATGCACTTTTTACGGACAGGGGTGGACAAGCGGTTCGATGCCCACAAAACCCCGCACCCTGCGGCCACCGCGGTCATTCTGGCGCAGCTCTGCGCTGAAGCGGATGGCCGATACGCTGTGGCAGGCGTTGTCCTCGCACCACTGCTTGTAAATGTCGTAGAACTCCTTGGAACTGATGGAGTAGTCCGCCTTGAAAGCGGAAGTAGCCCCTCGGATTCCATGAAGTCGATGACATTGTTGCTGCTGCGCTTGATGGTGTCCACGTTGGCGGCGGCTCGTTCGCTGACCGTGAAGCGGAAATCGTTCTGCACCAGCCGGTGCAGCCCTTCCAGACACCAGAGCAGAATGCCTTCCAACTCGGCGCACATCTTCTCCACCAGAAAGGGGTCGTCCGTGCGGTCGGCGGGCTTGTCCTTGGTGGTCAGGATGAGCTGGCGACGGAAGAAGCCGTCCGAATGGTCATACAGCGAGGTCAGCGCACCGTTGCCGAAGCAGAGAAACCGGGCGTAAATGTCCCGCTGGTAGCTCTGGACGCCCTTGCGCTCCAAGTCCAGCTTGGCTTCGGCAGTGACAATCGTTTTGATATAGTTGGTCTTGGGCAGGGCGTTCATGTCCATGTCGTCATCGATCATCAGCAAGCGGCGCTCCAGATCGGCACGGGCAAAGCGGTTGTTCTCCACCTTCTGGACGCTGCCATTGCTGGCGGCATCTCCCATGAGCCGCTTGAGCACCAGCCCAATGCGGGACTTGCCCTCGCCGCCCTTGCCAACAATGAGCATCATCTTCTGCCCCTTTGGTGCTGGGAATGAGGCAGTAGCCCAGATACTCCTGTAAGGTAGGAATGTCGGCTTCGTCCAGCAGTTCGTGCAGAAAGGTCAGCCAGCGATCAGGGGTGGGGGCTTTTGGGGTCATACTTCACAGGCAGGCGGTTCTGGCAGAACAGGCGGCTCTCCTGAAAGGTGCCGTCCGGCAGATGGTACACGCCGTTCTGGAGGTGGATGCAGTCCTGCTCGATGGGAAACAGGTCGGAAAAGGCCAGCAGCTTGATGGTCTCCAGAATGTTGGTGACCTTTTTTGGACAGGCCGGAGGTGACATATTCCTCGATGTTCTCCAAGATGCGCTGCTTGATCTCGCTTTCATCCTCGACCGGGCCGTCCAGCGTGTACAGTGTTCCGTTGACGCATTTCAGCGGCCACTGTTCCAGAAAGGCACGTCCAAACTGGACTTCGTCAATTTTCTTGCCGTTGTACCAGTCCGGCCATAAGGGGTTGCGGGAAATGTTTTTCTTCATGTGGTGGTTCTCCTTTAGAAAAGTAAAGTGGTGGGTCTCACGGTGAGACCCACCACTTCGGGTGAATCAACCGTTAGGCACACTTTGCCAGAGCAAGGCGGTCGGTGCGCTCTTCCAGCATCAGCAGGTACGACCCGGACAGCAGCTGTGCAGCGGCAGCGGCCTTCTGCTGGGGCGTCCCAAATGCAACGCAGTCCGTCAGGTGCTCGATGGTCTCGGTCATGTGGAGGGCTTCCACGAACCGTGGGTCATACGGCTCCTCCGGGTGGCAGGCTTGTAGCGCTCCTCGCCAGTCATGCAGCAGGTCAAGATAATCGGTCAGTACCCGCAGGCAGGCAGGTAGGCGATGTCTGCCCACTGCTCGTCCGTCAGGCCGCGCTTGGGCGGCGGCAGGGCAATGGCATTGGCGGGCGGCTTATCCGGGTCAAGCCCGAAGTCACTTGCGAGCTTCTCGGCGGCTTGCCGGGGGTTCAGGTCGAACAGCTTGGCGGTGAGGTCGATGGCATCTCCGTTGGCTCCACAGCCAAAACAGTAATAATAGGTGTCGTTCAGCTTCATGCTGGGGTCGCTGTCAGAATGGAACGGACAGCACACAGGAGGGCCGACTACATGGCACAGGAATATCTGCCCGCACCATCCAACATCCGTCTTGCGGACTTGATGAAAGAGCATAACATCAGCCAACCGGAGCTTGCCAAGGAAATCGGCTGCTCCAAGAGCACCATCAGCCGCTTCATCAGCGGTGCGAAGGGAACCCTGACCCATGAACAGGTGCTGAGGATTGCAAGGCTGTTCAACGTGTCTACGGATTTTCTGCTGGGAGAAACCAACATCCCCGACCGCAAAAATTACGACATTGCTGAACTTGGCTTGTCCGTAGAAGCTGCAAAGAACCTCTACACAGGGCGTGTCAATGCAGAGGTGGTCAATCTTCTGCTGGAAAACGCCCGCTTTGCAGAGCTTACTTACCGCATAGCGCAGTATTTTGATGATACTTTGCATCCGGTATCGCGGCACAGAATGCCATGTTCACGACATTGAGCACCCTGCTTCGCACGAAGGTCAAGACCCCAGAAGCAGCCAAAGCCGCAAAGGACATCAGCCTTCGGAGAAAGCCAGTGTATCAAGGCGACCTTGATGACATTGAGATGTACTTTATGGCGGCGGTCAAGGAAATCAAAAAGGGTATCGGGAGCCATTACGCCGAGCAGGAGGCCATGAGCAAGAAAGTGGCAGAGAAGATGTTCAACGAACTGACCAAAGGGCAGGATGTGCAGCACCCAACGATCACGGCAGAGCAGTTGACGGATGCAATGTTGGACAGCGTTTCGGGTATGGAAGGAGCTACGCCGGAAGCACTGGAACAGCTGCGAAGCGGTCTGCTGGGAATCTTGCAGTCTGCCGCAGAGCAGGAAAACGCCCATGAAGCAGACGAATGAACGGCTTTGTGTGCTGGCACAGAAAGGGGACGCCGCGGCACTGGACAGCCTGATCGACAACAACAAGTCCTTTATCGGCAAGGTGGCAAATGACCTTTTTCGCAGCATGAATCTGGCACAGTCCGGCTTGAACCTTGACACGGATGATTTGAAACAGGCGGGCAATCTGGGCTTATGGAAAGCTGTGCCGAAGTTCGATGCAGCCTATGGCATAAAGTTCCTGACCTACGCGGCTCCTGCCATCCGTAACGCCATGATGGACATGGTGCGGGATGCCTTTGCCGCTTTTGAGCGAACCGTTGGAACGATTACCGGATGGATACAGCGATCATTATGTGCCGGACGGCTTTGAAATGGACGATGCGCAGAAATTTGAACGAGCAGAAAACTTTTTACATGTTTACTCGTCAAAAGAAACAGAGGAAAGCTACACTGTCCGTTGTTCAATTATCCAGCCGGGGCAGCAGTCCCTATTTGATAATGAGCATACAGTGTACGAAACCGTAAAGGTCGGAGAAGCAGATGCAACTTTGGGAACGAGTGCAAGCGAAAACGGAGACACCGTTTATATTTTAAGCTGGGAGCAAGGAGGCGTTTCAAACACGATTATGGGAAACATTTCACGAGATGAGATTATGAAAATTGCTGAAAACGTATTTTAATATGAAACTCCATGCTATTTGTTAGAATCAACAAATAACATGGAGATTCTTTTGTATAAGCGTACAAACATAACGAAAAGCAGAGATTTTTTCAAAAAAGTTGTCACAAACATGTATAGTGTCGTTGATGGCGCAACATTAGCTTTCAGTGTCACCAAATGATTCTGCCATATAATCTACGTATTTGATTTTTACAAAATAGCTTATCACATAGAACAAGCCCCACCTGCAGTAGATTCTTCGATTTGGAATATCTATTGTAGGTGGGGCTTTTAGATAAATTTATTTATTCAAGTTTGCCTTTATGTCTTTAAGGAGTTTTTATAGAGAGATAGCTTAAAAAACGATGATATCACAATTGCTGGATTTCTTGTTCGGCCAACCAAGCGAGTTTATTCCAGTTGTTTACACGACACCGTTTGCCGATAAATTCCAATATTTTTTTGTGAGTTTCTTTTGGCAGAGTATCGCCATTATGACATGCAAGAAATGTAAAAGGTTTAGGGATGTCTTCTTTTTT
>VOFC01006159.1_pt1 | contig 17382 bp, 31 predicted proteins | sample 5384161 | NCBI WGS metagenome assembly VOFC01 (sample SAMN12384722, study PRJNA508395) | human gut metagenome | isolation source: healthy gut B | host: Homo sapiens
CTCAATTGTACTTCGTTCAGTTGCGTGTGCTAGTCCAGAGTGAAGCTCGACATCACACTGTTCGCGTCGAGGATCGCGCCGCTCCTTCATATTACCGAAACGTTTGCCGGCGAAGAGCCTTTTGATCCGGTAACAGGCGCCAACGAGGCGATGATCCGCATTCTCCCGAAAATACGGCATCTCTTTCATCAAGATCGACCGGATCACAACAGAGGGACCGGATGGAAAGCCGGAGGTCATCAGTGCTTCCAGAGTTCGGAAATTGTTGGATGAGCTTAGAGGGCGTGACGACAGTTCTGTCGCTGGTGCCGGAGTGTACGGCGAAAGTATTTAAAGAAAGCTTTAAGTAACTGCGAGGAATTCTCTGCAGAATCCTGTTCTCTGACGTTTTTTCAGATGCATGATAGCTGAAATGCTGTGCAAAATTCAAAAAATCTTTGCACAGCATTTTTCTGCATTTAGGAAGTTCGAACTAAATTCCAAATGGGTGTTTTTATGAACCTAAATAATGTAATACCGGCTCACCGGTGACTTCGGGAACTTCGCGCCCGCCAGAACTGGCGCCCTGGAACTCTTACCCCCCGGCGAAGATCTGTCTTGTGGGTTTTCCTTAAATATTGCCGGGGCAGTCAAACGTTTCCTTTCGCCCGGTGCGGCATTCCGGGAGGAATCCGGGAACTGTCTGACCGGCTCTCCCGTTTCTCTGTTCTGAAAAACACGGAGGTTTATGAGAAAAATACCGGTAACTGCGCGTTCTTTCTTTTAAAAGTCCCAGGCCATACAAGGTCAAACAGTTTCTCGTCTCCATCGAGGAGAGTCATCCGCTCGGCCGTCTCTTCAACCTTGACGTCTGCGGTCCCGATGGGATCTCCGTAAAGCGGCATGATCTTCATCTCCTTCTCCCGCACCTGTCTGGTCTGCGGGGGGGATGCGAATACCTGTCTGTGCCGAAAAAAAGTCCCACTCCATGGAGCTGATCCAGTGGCAGACGGCAAAACTCTTTGAAATCATTTCAGGGACCGCTCGGCAGATCTGCCGGCTCCGCGGCGGTACGGGGACTCCTCTACGAGGTCTCAACCACACCGAAGCCGGGACTTGTAGACCGGAACAATTCCGGTTCGCACAGGATATGGACTTTTTACATTTCTGGACAGCAGCGCTTCCTGATCCCATGGTTCCGGGAATTTTTCTGTCTGGGCTGGGATCACAGCAGTGAACCGGACGAGCAGATCTTTGAACGGCTTCGCTATGCCGGGCAGCGGGCTGCGGAGACCGCCATGTTTTCCGCCACAGGCGGGATCAACACCACAAGGGACTTGTCTTTGCCTCGGCGATCCTCTGCGGGGCGCTTGGAAAAGTTCACGCGGGGCGGGAGCTTCCGCTGCCGTTCGACGGATGTGCTTCAGCGAATGTCGGAGGCTGGGAAAATGCTCCTCGCGGATCTGGCATCGCCCCCGAATGTGCAGACTCCTCCTCCCACCAACGGCGAACGCATCTTTACCGCCTCGCAGTGAGGCGGCCGCCGGTTTCCCATCCGCGGTCCAGATTGGACTGCCCGTGCTGAAGAAAATGGCTTGTCGAACGGCTTTTCCCTGAACGATTCCGCCGCCATGGCACTTCTCACCTTGATCTCTGAAGTCGATGACACCAATATGGTCCATCGGGGAGGTCCGAACTTGCGAAAAAAGAAAAGAGCAGGCAAAAATCCTGCCTCTGCTGTCACAAAAGAAAATTTCAAAGAAACGCTATATACTCTGGACCATCAGTACATGACGAAAATTTAAGCCCCGGTGGATGCGCCGATCTTTTGGCAGCAAAAGTCTCATGTTCCACTTTTTGTCGGTCACGAATGATTCATTCAAATCACACGATCAATGGACGAAAAGTGCCCCATCGCCACATCTTAAGGCGTCTCGGCGCTGGTCTCCTGGCGTCAATCTGCATCTTCGCGGAGTACGCATCTCAGGCACGTAAGTGCTTTTTAATTCATCGTGACCTGTACACCATTCTCATTTGTCCATGTGGATCTCGTAAGGTGTCCGACGTGTAAGTGAACCCTTGGATTTTCACTTTTCCGTCACCCAGATTCTTTTAAGGAAACCGTAAAATCCGTACAGTCATCCGTGTCCTCTCCCCCATATTCGTAGAGGGACTGTCCGGATCATTCGGTTTTTCATCAATCTACCCGAAATCGCTGACAGGCGATCCAGGCTGATTTTCCGGAAAGACCGTACTCCGCCTCACAGATTTCAGTGCCTCCGCGCTCCGATGTCCTTTTCATAGGCACCCGCGCTCTTAGCGCGCTCCACATATCCGTTGTAGACTCCGATACTCACAGATGCCAGGATCACCATGATAACAACAACTACCATCAATTCTAGCAGGAATATCCGCCATGATCCATCTTATTCAGTTTCGCGCACTTTTTGAAATTTCCATGTTTCTCTTCGTCATCTTTGCCCCAACTTTCTCTATGCCCGGGGCAGCCGATGACACCGCCTATTCTGTTTGTCACTGTAACTCCAAACCTGCTCACCGTTTTCATAACATTCCATTCGGAAAATTTCTGCCCATACGGGTTGATCTTCGGTTGGTTTACATAGCCATATTTTTGTTTATAACATATGGTCATATCGCATTCTATTGACCGAATTCCGTCAATCGTTTTTCGCTTTTTCCAGCACTGCCATCGCAATCTTTTCCGGCGTGATCGGCAGCTCATAAAACCTTGTCCCTGTTGCATTGTAGATCGCGTCCGCCACTGCCGGAAGCGGCGTGTTGATCACAACCTCACCGATGGATTTTGCGCCGAAGGGACCTCATTCCTCATAGCTCGACTCTCAAAATCGACTGGATCTTTCCGATATCCACGCGGGTCGGGATCTTATACTGCATCAGGGAATTTTCTGCGCGAGCTTTCCAAGTTTATTATAGGTAATATTTTCTGTCAGCGCCATGCCGATTCCCTGACAGGATTCCGCCTTCTGCCTGAACTCTCGCGAGGTTCGGGTTTATCGGTGTTCCGGCAGTCGACGGCTGCGGCATAATCGATGACCTTCGCCTCACCTGTCTCAAGGTCCACCTCGACCTCCGCGGCTCCGACCATAAACGGCGGCGGAGAGGGGGAGCTGTTCGTCACGGTCGCCTCGAGAGCGATCCCGTTTCCGCACATGGAGGCGGTGGCGATATCTGCAAAGGGAAACCTGCGAAGTTTCCGATTGTTGCGGCCGCTATTTCTCTGCCGCACCTCTTTTTTGCAGCCAGCTCAGCACCAGTTTTTATGTCTGTTTCTTCATCCTGCCCGGAACATTTTGCCTGGCTCTCTTTTTGAATCTCCGTACTCTTTCCGTCAAACACGACCTCATTCCCGGGCAGTTCATCTGTTGCACCGAGTTTGCAGATCTGTTCCCGAACCTGCAGTGCACATTTTTCGACGGTCGCTTTTCCGGTAATATACGTCGTACTGGACGCGTAGGAGCCGGAATCATACGGCGAAGTATCCGTGTCCGCGCCGAACACCGTGATCTCATCGACAGAGCACTCGAGAACCTCTGCCGCGATCTGCGCTAAGATCGTGTCACAGCCCGTTCCCATATCGGCTGCACCGATCGACAGCGTGTAGAATCCGTCATCGTTCACCTTGATCGTGGCACTTCCCACATCGACAGACGTGAATGCCGGATCCCTGCATCGCCATTCCCATGCCGACGCTGCGCACCTTTCCATTTGCCCATATCACGGCACGGATATTTCTCATCCCAGCCGATCATCTCTTTCACGCGGTCCAGACACCGGTCCAGAGCACAGCTCGTATTTACCTGCCCGTAGTATGCCGGCATCACATCGCCTTCCCTGACGATATTCTTCATCCGCAATTCAAACGGATCCATATGCAGCTTCGCCGCCAGCTCATTCACGGCAGACTCCACTGCGAAAAGTCCCTGGGTAGCACCGTACCCGGATACGCGCCGGCTGACATAACGTTTGTATACACAACATCGCTGACGAAACGGAATGCCTTCGCCTTTCCGTAAAGCGGAATTGCTTTATGTCCGGAAAGTCCCACGGTCGTCGGTCCATGCTCCCCGTAGGCCCCGGTATTGGACAGGGTGTACATATCGATTCCGTTGATGGTCCCGTCTTTGTCAGCACCGAGACGCACATGAACTTCCATCTCATGGCGCGGGGTGGAGGCTGTCATGCACTCCTCCGGGTGAAGATGATCTTTGACGGTTTCTTTGTCATCCAGGTCACATAAGCCGGATAAACCTCGCTGATCGATGTCTGCTTCGCGCCGAATCCGCCTCCGATCCTCGGCTTGCTGACGCGGATCATGGACTTTGGAATATGCAGGGCGTTCGCGAGGATTCTTCTGCAGTGGAACACGATCTGCGTGGAGCTCACCACGTTGAGTCGTCCGTAAGCGTCGATCGTACAGAACGTCCGGAATGTCTCCATCATAGTCTGCTGGCATGCTTTCGTATGATAAACATGATCAATGATCATGTCGCTGTTCTTTAATGTTTCCTCGATATCCCCGGATCCTGTCTCATCGTGGGCACACAGGTTTCTCTTATTGTCCGCCCCGACCGGAACAAGACTCTCCCAGTTGTCCTCAGGGTGTACTAAGATCCTGTTGTCCTTCTTTTGTATGGAAATCCAGAATCGGCTCTAAGACCTCATACTGGACTTTGATGAGCTTCAACGCCTTATCCACGCACTTTTCATCCCGTCCCGCCACGATGGCAACCACATCTCCGACGTACCTGACGTGACGATCCAGGATCAGGCGGGCGTACGGACTCATCTCCGGATATGTCTGTCCTGCCTGCGTGTACCGTCTTCCGTCCTGCGGAATATCTTCCCACGTATAGATCGCCTCGATGCCGTCCACCTTCATCGCTGCCGCTTTGTTGACGGAAGTCACAAGGGCATTCGCATGCGGGGAGCGCAGGAGTTTTACGATCAGGCAGTCCTTCGGAGCGATATCGTCCATGTATACAGGCTGTCCGGTCACAAGCTGCATCGCGTCCTTTTTCCGGACAGGTTTATTTACATATTTCCTCATTCCGTCCCCTTTCCGCTTTTTTTCTTTCTTCCATGCGAGGAACGCCTGAATACCACGAAGCTGTCCCTCGTAGCCGGAGCAGCGGCATAAGTTGCCCGCCAGATATTCCCTGATCTTGTCCTCATCCGGGTAACTCTTTTTCCCGGAACAGTGCCAGTGCGTTCATTATAAAGCCAGGATTACAGAATCCGCACTGCTCCGCGCCCTGATCTGCAATAAAAGCGCCGAACTCTGCTGCCTCTTCCTGAAGTCCTTCCAGTGTCGTAACGGTCTTTCCATCCGCTCTCGCCGCGAGCACAGAACAGGATAATACCGGCTTCTCATCTAAAAATACCGTACAAAGACCGCAGTTTGATGTCTCACAGCCGCGCTTCACGCTGTAGCATCCGTGATCCCGCACAAAATCGATCAAAAGCATGTCCGCGTCGATGTCGGCGGAGATCTTCTTTCCGTTTAATGTCATGGTAATGTTCATGATATAATTCCTCTATAAATTTCTTTACATTTGTCTCATCAGTCCGTCTGAATTTTTCTTATTTTCCTTCCAATTTACAGACAGCCCTCTTTACCAGCACACCCGCCAGATGCTTTCGGTATTCCGCGCTTCCGCGTGTATTGGAGCCGGTCTCGATCTGTTTTTTTACACATTTTGCCGCATTTTCTGCCATGTTTTCCACATCTGCGGCTTGAATATCCGCGTCTGCAAGTTCAAAAAGTACTGCCTTTCCAGGTCTCGCCCCGATGGAAAACCGGTATCCTGCCTCCGTCTTTGCCGCCGCGCAGGTCAGTACCGGAAAGTCTGTCTGGCTGTTGCGGACAGACTGGTAATCGAACACTGCTTTTTCTTTCTTCACGATCAGGCGCACCAGAATATCCCGGTCATACGGCATCTTTGCATACTCCTTTAACGGAATGATCCCGCCTTTATAAAGCTCCACATAGCTGTCCATGGCCAAAAACATCGTCAGCACATCGGAAAATCCGTATCTTCCGTAAATACTTCCTCCCACTGTCGCGAGATTACGGAACTGGACTCCGACGATATGGCGCACCGACTCCCGCACAGCGCCGTCTGTGTAGGCATGAAGTCCCGAATCAAGTTCCAGATCTCTCAATGTGACCATGCAGCCGATCCGAACTCGTCCCCCGTCTCCTCGATGGTGTCAAGTCCGAGACCGGAGAGATCGATCGCCGTACCGATCTGCATCTTTCCCATTTTCAGCCAGACCATACCGCCGAGCACGCGGTTGCTCTTCTTCTGATTTAACTGCCATGCCTCTTCCAGGCTCTCCGCCCGCTTATATTCCCTGATGACTCTCATTCTCTGCTCCTCATTCTATGGTTGTATCTGCATTTCTACTTTTATTTTAACATACTTTCTGCTATAATTCCGTTATAGTTGGAAAAATACAACGCGATTTCAACACAAATACATTGAAAGAGGAAAAAATCATGAAGAAAACTCTCAAACAGCTTTCCGCCCTACTCTTAGCGCTCTCATTATCCGTGAGCGTAACTGCATGCGGAGGCAGTACTGCAACTACAGCAACTACCGCGGCTGAGACGACTGCCGAAGCTGCCACTGAAGCCGCATCTGAATCTGCTGCCGAAACATCCGCGGCTGCCGAAGTCAACCTTACCGTAGAATATCCGGTTACCATCACCGACCATCTCGGCCGTGAGGTTACGATCGAGAAGCAGCCAGAATCCTTTGTCAGCGGCTACTATATCTCCACAAGCCTGATGATTGCCCTTGATCTTGACGAACAGCTGGTCGGCGTTGAGGCAAAGGCCGATAAGAGAAACATCTACAAATTAAGCGCTCCGGAACTCACAGAACTCCCGTCTGTCGGAACAGCGAAAGAGTTTGACCTTGAGGGCTGTGCCGCATTAAAGCCGGACCTTGTGATCGTTCCGACAAAGTTAAAAGATTCCATCCCGGCTATGGAAGAGCTTGGTCTCACCGTAATCGCTGTAAATCCGGAAGACCAGGCAAAGTTGTTTGAGACCATCGATATGATCTCCACTGCTGCAAACGTCGTTGAAAAAAAGGTCGAAGCTGGAATCCTGGATCTCCGATTCCCTTTCCGGATTAAAGGATTCCTTAGACGGTGCTGAGACTCCGTCCGTATATCTTGCAGGCAACAGCGCTCTGTTACAGACTGCAGGTCGGAAATGTACCAGTCCACCCTCATCGAGAATGCAGGCGGTGTGAACGCGGCTTCCGATATCACAGATACCTACTGGGCCGACACCTCCTACGAGCAGATCCTCTCCTGGAATCCGGACTATATCATTCTCGCGGCTGACGCTGACTACGACGCAGACTCTGTTCTCAAGGATTCCGCTCTTGCCGACTGCACAGCCGTAAAAGAAGGACATGTTTACCAGATCCCGAGCGACATCGAGGCACTCGATTCCCCGGTTCCGGCAAGCTTTTAGGAAGCTACTACGTCGCTTCCGTTCTTCACCCGGAGGTTGTAACTGAAGAAGACTTTGCCGCTGCAGAAAAGGATTTCTATGAAACATTCTATGGATTCACTCCGGAAAGCGCAGACTGATCCCAACCGGACAATGGCAATTTTAACTCTGGCGATGACATTTCTTGTCATCGCCTTTGTTTCCGCTCTGTCCACCGGAAAATACCCGATCTCACTGAAAAGTCTCCGTGACGGAGATCTGATGACCGTCCGGACCTTCACAATTCTCCGCCTTCCCCGGGCGCTTATGGGACTCGTCGGCGGATTTGGGCTGGGTATCGCCGGTTTTCGTCTACCAGACGGTCTTCCGGAACCCGCTGGCATCTCCGGATATCATCGGGGTTTCCTCAGGTGCCAGCGCAGGCGCCGCCTTTGCCATATTATTTGTCTCCGCCGCATCACCGTCCACAACGGTCTTCGCATTCATCGGCGGACTTCTTGCGGTCTGCCTGTCTTAGGTCTCACCGCGCTTTCTCCCGTAAAAGAACACGCTTCTATCGTTCTCGCGGGAATCGCGGTCCATGCTCTGGCACAGACATTTCTCATGGTGTTGAAGCTCATGGCGGATCCGGAAAACAACTGGCCTCCATCGAATACTGGATCATGGGGAGTCTCGCCGGCGTCACCGCGGCAAAGATCCCGGTCCCTATCCTGATCATTCTCGTGACTTCCATCGCGATTCTCCTGCTCCACCGCCATGTGCTGGCACTGTCTGTCCGGGAAGATGAAGCGAGAATGCTCGGCGTTTCTGTCCGGGCGACAAGATTTTATGTTCTGTTTCTCGCAACACTCACAGTAGCTGCAACGGTCAGTGTTACCGGGCTTATCAGCTTTATCGGACTTCTCGCCCCACACACGGCGAGACTTCTCACCGGGGGATCATAAGCAGTCCTCCTGTCTAAAGGTGGCATCATCGGAAGTTTCCTCCTGCTCACTGCGGACGTATTGGCGAAATCTCTGGCGACGGTTGAGCTGCCGGTCAGCATCTTCACCTCACTTCTCGGGCACCGTTTTTGATCTTTCTGATTCTCGCCGGAAGGAGGCACTGACCTGAAATGAATGAATTTTCTCTGTTCAGGATATCTCCGTCTGTATCGGAGGACGTCAGATTCTGGATCACGTCTCCTTTTCCGTTGATGCACCAGGTCATGTGATCGGAATTCTCGGCCCGAACGGAAGCGGAAAGACGACACTTCTCAAAAGCAGTCTGCGGGGAGCTGCCCCCCATGGCGGTCACGTAGTTCTGGAAGGACTTGAGCTCGCCGGACTGCGGGCGAAGGAACTGGCAAAACGTGTCAGCTATATTCCGCAGCAGAGCGGGATCTCTATCTCTATGAGTGTCTGGACGTTGTGCTGATGGGATTTTATTCAAAATTAGGACTTTTGAGCCAGCCGTCCGCAGATATGAGGAGGGACGCCTACCATGCTCTGAAACAGGTCGGAATGGCTAAACTCGCGGGGGCGGGATTATCTCACCCTCAGCGGCGGTGAAAAGCAGCTGGTGATCTTCGCCGGACTCTGGTGGAAGACACGAAGCTGCTGCTCTTCGAAATGAGCCGGACAGTTCGCTGGACCTCAGGGAAACAAGTACCGGATGGTTCAGAGGATCCGGGAGCTTGTATGTGGAAATCCTGTGAAAACCGCCTGATCTGCCTTCATGATCCGGTTCTGGCCCTCACCTGCTGTGACACACTGATGCTGTTGAAGGACGGCCATCTGATCCGCATACTGCGGCCGGAGACAACTCCATCAAAGATATGGAGCTGGCATTTACCGAAATCTACGGTCCGGTAAATCTTCTTGAAATTCCAAACCCGCAAGCCCCGGATCACAGGCGTCTCATCCTGCTTCCCACCCTGTAACCCCTGATAATTTCTGAAAGAAGGTGTTCTCCATGATATCTGACATCCGAGTTTTCTCTGCGACGATGACCACCTCCGATTCTTCGGTGAAAGGTCCCTGCCGCCTGCTCCATCTGATCGAGAGGAGACCGGTTCGCTGCGGGCTGCGGCGATCTCCCATGGGCATGGCCTACACGAAGGCACTCGCCATTATGAAGCGCGCTGAAAAAATCTCGGCTTCCGCTCACTGCCCGCCGGATCGGCGGAAAGGTGGTGGCGGAAGTGCTCTGACACCGGAAGCAAAAGGAGTTTTACATGACTACGAAACCTACCGCGACGCCTGCATCCAGAGCAGCCGCGGCTCTATTCTCAGATCTTTTTCTAAATATACCGCTGATGGAAGTTCGGGAAATCAGTCTGATCCTGATTCCACATCTCCCATACCGATCGGGGAAAACGACATCTGATCATAACCGGCTGCAGAGGAAGCGGAAAGAGTACGCTTTTAAGGGAAATCCTCGCTCTGCCATACTTTTCCGGTCCCGGTCCGTTTTCCCGGCTTCACAACGCGGGTTGTCCCCGTGATCATGTGGAACTTGACAGACAATCTTACAGGAGAGAGGGTAACGATCGGATCCTATCAACCGCCTGCTGCCGGACAGCCTGTAGCACAAGCGCCCGGCAACCAGATGGCCCCGGATCTAAGCGGGTTTTCTTGGCCCAGGCGCTGCCTCCGTCACCCGCGCCATCGATTCCCCGGCCCAATGGACCGTGATCGACGAACTTGGTTATCTGGAAAGCTCCTGCCGGAATTCTGCGATGCTGTCTTCCGGCTTTTCGATCGGAAACGCGTCATCGCAGTCCTTCGCAGTCAGTCCACTCCTTTTCTCGATGCATTGCGGGCTCGTGATGATGTGTTTGTGTATGATCTGGACCACCCGGTTCTTCCTGTCGGATGTGTCATCATGGCATCGGGACTCGGAAAGCGGTTTGGTTCCAACAAGCTTACATGGCTGACTTCATGGAAAACCGCTGATCTCCCGGATCTTATCCGCCACTGACACCGCTCTTTTGCCGCCAGGATCGTTGTGACGAGATCACCGGAAGTCGAATCGCTCTGCAGAGAGCGGAATATCCCGGTCCTGCTGCACGCGATGCCCTATCGGAACCATACGGTTCATCTCGGTCTCTCTGCCCTATTGAAGGAACATCCCGAACTGACCGGCTGTATGTTCGCGCTGGGGGGATCAGCCGCTGCTGACACGAGACGTTGGAGGCTATAGGGGAATCGCATTTTCGCAATGTGACCAAAATACCTCCAGCCTCCTCTTCCGCGATCTTCCGCCTGGCGTCTGTCTCCGGCGACGATCTTCTGATCCCTGAAACCCAGTTCTTTCGGAAGCCGATATTTTGAGGAGCTTCTCACACTCCCGGACAATCACGGCGGCAATGTTCTGCTGAACTCAAAATATCGGACAATGTCGGTATTTTCCCCGTAAGCGACCCTGCTGGAGCTCGCTGATGCGGACACCCCGGCAGAATTAAAAAAAGCGGAATTTAACCCATCCGGTAGGCGATAAATTCCCTTTCCATATCGCGGATACAAAAAATTTTCGCATTACTTTCGGGTCATTTTAACATTTTTATTTTTTTGCGCGAATTGTCTATCTTTTTCTCGTCCGGAAGCACAATATTTAACAGGATCGCAACCACCGCTGCCGGTACGATTCCGGATCCGCCGAAATCAGCTGGATCGCCTGCGGGGTCTGAGCTAAGATTGCCGTGTTCGCTCCCATTCCATAACCAACTCCAAGCGCTACAGAAACGATAGTCAGGTTCTTCGCTGTCATCTTCTCCTTTGTGACCAGCTGGATTCCGCTGATCACGATGGAAGAAAAACATCATGACCGCTGCGCCGCCGAGAACTGCCTGCGGCATAATGCAAACGATCGCGCCCAACTTCGGAACAAGTCCGCAGAGGATCAGGAATACCGCACCTGTGGCGAAGGGCTGTGCGGTTCACTACTTTCGTCATAGTGACCAGACCCACGTTCTGGCTGAAGGATGTGTGTTCGGAAGGATTCGAATAACGCGGCGAAATGAGCCGATACCGTCACAATCACGCCGCCGGAAAGCTCTTATCTGTCGCCTCACGGTTCATTCCGCCCTCGATAACACCGAATATCTCCCACCGTCTCAACCGCCGTAACGATGAACATAATAATGATCGGGGCGATAGCGCGAACATCAAACACCGGTTTTTACCGGAAGGATTTCTGGAATGCTGATCCAGCTGGCCTGCGCGACTTTATCCCAGTTCAATACCCAGGCTTTCGTATACTCCGTTCCGTCCGCTGTGATCCCTGTTGTCGGAAGGAGCAGGCTCATGATAACAACTGCCCCGTAGCCCGCGATGATTCCGATGAGGATCGCGGAATTGCTTGCGATTCCCTTTGTCAGTGTTTCACGATAAGGATCACGACAAGAACAAAGAGCGCAGAAGAAGATTCTCCATGGATCCAAAGTCCTTCGCGCCGCTTCCGCCTCCGAAAGAATTGATACCGACGGAGATCAGGGACAGTCGATGGATAATACAACCGTTCCCTGTTACAACTGCCGGGAAAAATTTCGCAGCGGCTTGATAAAAATCGAGAACGCCCTCGAAGACCGCCGATCACCGATGCGCCCATGATCGCACCGTAGGTGGCAAGTCCGCCGCCCATTGTGTCTGCCACACTCTTGAAAACTCCGATGAAACCGGAGCTGGTTCCCATGATCAGACACCACTCCGATCTGGACCATTTTCCTGACATTTTTGATATAACCTTTCAAAGACTGCAGGTCAGACAAACATATGGTAAATGTGGTCTTCTTCTGGAGGCAGCTCATGGTCATGACATCATCAGTTGAAGTAATCGTAGCGGATCTCACCGCCGGTCTCAACGCATTTCCGGACTGTTGTCGAAGGTGGCATCCAGATGATATGGTCTTTCCCGATCTTTACGATATTCCAGGTATGACGGTACTTGATCCCTTTTCCGGATTGTTTCCGCATAAAGCGATCATACACCAGATCCCCAGAGCGTCACAGAGGATCTTGACAGACTTGGCAATTCCCTCACAGACACCGACTCCGTGGCCCAGTGGTCCGATAATCTCGTGGGAATAGGGCTTCTTCAGCTTATCATAGTGAATATTCTCACAGATGAAATCGTGGATATATTTTCTTTTTCCAGCTCCAGCTTTTGCCGCCGGTCTTGCGAGCTTTTCCACCGGGCTTTCATGGCTTTCTGATGATCCCTGATCTTACTTTTCTCAAACAGATATTCCGGAATGAAGATCAGGTTCGGGAATCTGCAAAATACCGGTATTTAAAGCTTTGAGACCCAGAAGATCTGGGTGATCAGGCGGAGTTCAAAGAAAATATCGCAAAAGGCATGTCCGTCGATTCGGGGGATCTGAAAAGAGTCTGCCAGACTCAAAGTCCCTGCTGCATGGCACGGTAAACAGCCTGACGTTCTTTGTCCATGCGGTTATAATAAAATGGTTCCATGATTGAGATGATCCTTCTATCGTTTTCAGTCCAAATTCTTCCGGCATAAATCTCGGGCAGATATTCTCCGAAGTACAGATCACAGTCGCTGCAAGTCTCGTACCGATTCGCAGGACTCCTCCAGTGTTTTCGTAAGTAAGTCCGATGCAGACGCCGGAGAAAGAACGCGTCCCCGGCTCCCGTTGTGTCGACGACATCACCCGTCCCGGATAAAGACCAACTTCCGTCTTCTCATCAACAAAAGACCGCACCGTTGCCACCCATGGTCACCACCATGCGGGAGATCTTCGCAGAACGGATCCGCTCGGAAGAATTGCCGCTAACTCTGCCGGTCATATGATCATAGTCTTCCGAAACAGGATTCCCGCCTCCTGCTGATTGCACACAAAACATGCAGTTCTGCGGAAAAATCTCTCTCTCTCCACTGCGATCGTCATATTTGATACGGGTGCATAGACCTCTTTGTGGTACTTTTCCGCATACATGAAGGTCTTTTTACGATCTCCTTATCGGTATCGATCTCGATCGCAATGCTGTCCGCATCCTTAAAGATCTCGTCCCCGTACTCATCTAAGATCTGCTCGATCGACTTATGATCCGGTCTCTTTGAGATGGATGCTACCACATCGCCCTCATTGTCAAAGACTGCCAAAGCCAGGTTCCCATGCCGTTCCGGAACCTTCTTGATATACTTTGTCTCGACCTTGTGGCGTTTTAATTTCTGGATCACATCCTACCCATGGCGTTATCGTCCACTGCGCTGATAAAAGTCGGCTGTAATTCAATATTCGCAATGTTCTCGCAACATTTCTCGCAACGCCGCCGTGGATCTGAATCACCGTTCCTGCATTTCTTCCCTGCGGGATATATGGCGAGGGAATACCCCTTGATGTCAATAAACACGTCACCGATCACTACAATTCCCATCGTACTTCTCCTTTGTCACTGTCTTTGTCATATGGAATGCCATCTGCCTCCGGCGCTCCCAGGCAGCCCGAAATTTCTCCTCAGATATCACTTACCGGTTGTCCGCAGATTACTTCCTGTATTTCAGCTGTCACATTACCAGCTTTGCTTTCTTCGCTTTATCCTGTAAAACGCATACTTACCAAGTATAAAAAGGGATTTGTGAAAATGTAAACAGCTTTCTTTATAATTCTTCTTAGTGACAGCTATGGCTTCCGCATCCCCTGAAACGCCCCGAAAAGTTTGATTTCTACTGCTGCTAACGTCACCTGCGCGCGCCGCCGCCGATTCCGCCGCATCCTTTTGATAAAGTGCCCTGCTCGATCAGGGCATTGAGCACCTTCGTCTGCTCCCGGGGATGTGACCGCGCCTACGATCGGCTGTCCCACGATGTTCCCTTCTGATCGACGACATAGGTCGTTGGGAATGCGTACAGTCCGGCAGTAAAGCGGCCCGGCATCACTGTCGGAGTCAAACCAGAATTCTGATAGGCTGCTCCGCTTTTTTGACAGGATCTCCTTCGCCTCGGCAATCGCACCCTCATCGCCGTCCAGCGTGAATGCATTGATTCCTACGACCGCACCGCCCTTTTGCGCCAGCTCCTGATTCAGCGCATCCAGATCCGCAAGCTCTCCGACACAGGGCTTGCAGGTCGTAAACCAGAAATTCACGACGGTTACGGTATTACCGGAAAAGAGTTCACTGCTGTTTACCTCCTTGCCATCGAGATCCTTTCCTGAAAGTCGGGAACTTTTCCTGACCGCTCCCAGCATTTCCTGCCGCAGCACTCTCACCTTCCCCCGGCATCTTGACGCAATCGGATATTTCTCCTCAGAGCCGTCAGCTTTTCCTCGATCTCCCGGATCTGTCCGGCTCCGTCATTCAAATTTTCAACTCATCTGCTGTAAATTGATCCTTTGCGCTTCGATCGCCTTCAGAAGAAAATCGCCGTAGTATTATTGTCTCCGCTTACCACCTGGTCATATCGATCGTCAGGAACAGCTTTTCCCAGAAACTTTGCATTGGCTGACTGGATGTCCTCCTCCTTCTGCATCAGCTTTTGATACAGGTCTGCTGCTTCTTTGGCATCTTGCTCCGCGGAATGTTGACGTTCGCTCTCTGACGTCTGCCCGGAGGCAATTCATGTTATTCTTTTCCCGCACACGCTGTGAGCCAAATGCCAAACACAGAATGAGCAGGAACTTTGTGTCATATTTGATCGTTTCATTTCTTTTCTCCATTTCTATTTGAGTCGGACGCAAAGCCGTAGCAAAAAGCTGACGGCATCCGTGGGACAGGCATTGACACACTTCCCGCGGATACATTCCGTGTGATTGGGTGAGCTTTGTGACATCAACATCCATCTGACAGACTCTTTCTGCATGCTCTGCAGGATATGCATCTGTGTTCATCCACTTTGATCCCAAGCAGGGATACCTTGTTCATCAACGCATAAAACGCACCGAGGGACAGAGCCATTTGCAGAACGGCCGATAAAACAGCACACTCAAAACAAAACCTGATCAGGACTGGCAAGCTTTCCGGTAAACAGATGTCCCAATGCCGACCGGATCCCCGGATCAACGACTGACAAAGGAATTGCCCTCTAAAACTCCCTGTGGACAGAGATACTTTTGCAAAAGAATGGGTCACCCATTCCCACATCATTTACAACAAGCGCCGGCAGTGCGATCACAGTAAAAAACAGCACTGCATATTTAAGATAAGTCAGAGGCTGTTTTCCGTGGACAGCTTTTTCCCCGGAATTTTGTGAAGAAGATCCTGCAGCCAGCCAAAGGGGCACAAAAATCCGCATATAAAGCGCCCTAAAGGACACCAACCAGGATCAGAAACTGTTATATAATAAGAAAAGCTGAATTTCGATGAGCCGACCACCGCCTGAAAGGAACCGATCGGACATGCCTCCGGCTGCCGCCGGACAGGAATAGCAGTTCAGCCCCCGGCACGCAGACTGCCTTTTGTTCTTTCCCTGATAGATCCGCCTTTGAAAAAAATTCGGCAGGTGAGGGTTCGTAGAAGCGCCGCCGCTGCCTGGATCCAGCCGCGAAACCGGCTCAGGCTCTTTGATAAGATATGTTTTCTGTTATCCAATTCCAAACACTCCAAACACAGCCTGATCGCTCATTTAACACGGTATCCGCCTCTCCCCGCATGACGCCGACGCACAGCATGACCATACCGGCGATCAACAGAGCGCCTTGAAAAATGCCTTTTGTTCGCAACAATCTCTTCTCTCCTTCTCCTTTGATATCCCTATTGTCTCCCTGTTTTCCTGTTTCCATTCCCGTCTGCATCTCTACTGCTCGATATTATCTACCAGCAGCATATTGAGCTGTTCCAGACGTTTCAGGTCCTTTTTTGTGAAAAGCAGCTGGCTTCGAAAGCTTTCCGAATGCTCCTGCGGCTTTAACGTGACCATACATTTGTATGCGCATGGCATGAGATCCGGCACTGGAAATTCCGCAAAAAGTCCCCATCGTATAATCTCTCCTGCTTTCCAGCGGATTGAAAATATACAGCAGGTCTTCCTCCAGCGGATTATACTGACTGATTGAAGGAAAAAACGGATCAGCATATCGCTGTAAACGACTCTTCCAGTGTAAAAGATCTCGCTGCTTCTACATCCTTTATTCGCCGATCGTATTCATGCTGCTGTTTCTGGCTTTAACTGCCTGGGTTGTATACCGTGGTGTGGAAAAGGGAATCGAAAAATTTTCACGTTTCATTATGCCTGGACTGATCCTGCTGATCCTTGGCATTGCAATTTTTTCTCTGACGCTTTCGTATACCGATGCAAATGGAACGGTTCGCACCGGACTGCAGGGACTTAAAGTTTATTTATATCCGGATTTCAGTTCGCTGACCGTGAAACGTTTTCTTGGTGTGCTTCTTGATGCGATGAGCCAGCTGTTTTTCTCCCTGAGTGTTTCGATGGGCATCATGGTGACTTATGGTTCCTATGTAAAAGATGATGTCGATCTGAATAAATCAATCAATCAGATTGAAATTTTTGATACCGGCGTGGCATTTCTTGCAGGAATGATGATCATACCGGCTGTGTTTGTATTTCTTGGAACAGACGGAATGGCTTCCGGCCCGAGCCTGATCTTTATTTCGCTGCCAAAAGTATTCGCATCCATGGGTGCGATCGGCAGAATCATTGCCATTGCCTTGCGAAGGAGAAGAAGCTGGATTATGCCATTGATGTTTATCCTCATTATGGCTCCGATGTGGAAACTACCCTGCGCGCGCCGGATATGATATCCGCCATGGTCTCATCGGCCCGGGAGTCTATGCCTCCCATAATTACGAACGCTCCCATATGGACGGAGTTCGCAATACCTTCGAGCTGTTGAAGGCTTATATCACAAGATAGCTTCGTTGTAACTGTGAACAGGTCTGTACACTTGCTGCGCTGACTGGTTACCGTTCATTTCCATCTTCATATTGACA
>VOFC01005055.1_pt1 | contig 17380 bp, 2 predicted proteins | sample 5384161 | NCBI WGS metagenome assembly VOFC01 (sample SAMN12384722, study PRJNA508395) | human gut metagenome | isolation source: healthy gut B | host: Homo sapiens
CTAATCACTTTTGCATTAGCAGCTATAAGCTCGTATACCTAAGGCAGTGCAAATGTATACAAAAGGCATCTTAGTTTAAATTCTGCTAGTTATTTGGTGGTCACACAAGGGCAATTGTAATATCTTGGGGCATTATTAGGCACTCAAGAGTAATATCTCACTTCCTTTGCTACCTCAAATGCCCTTGCTTTAAACACCATATGCAACAGTAAGAATACCAATGGCTTCTACCATGGCAAACCTGAGCTATCTGTTTCTTTGACAATACCGCAAATTCTACTAACCAGCCACTGTTATAAACATCCTGGTTATTCATATCTCTTTAAAACAGAATACCTCTCAAATAAATTATAGCCAGATGAAGTAACCCAAAGAAGCACCACCCGCAAAGTAGCTAAGAAGAGGGAGAGCTTTTAAAGGGGTGTACAATCACACTTTACCAGTTGGTCACCAAAGTGGCAAGGTTATGCCTCTGTTGGCAATACTTTTGCTGCTCTCAGCATACCAGTTAACCCTTTAAATTTCAGACTCATGGGCTACCAAACTCGGTTAGCTTTTAAAAAATTTAAGCTTTCTCAAAAGTGGCCTACACCCTAACAAGCCAACATTCAAATAAGAAGCTACTGGGCCGGTGGAAGTAATTAAAGCCAGTTTAGCAAACTAGTCCAACCCAATTCTATTACTGAGCATAGTGGTTACCAGTGAGCCAACAGCCAACTCAGGCTCAAAAAATGTTACCTATGCTACCAGGGCATCCAGTGCACGCAAACTGACACACCAAACACAAGCTGGCTCTATCAAGCTTAATCAAGTAATCTTACAATCAGTTAAGCCCCTGGCCACTTAAAATTTCACTGGAAGCCAACCCTACCAACCCAAAAGTTGTCACAGTTCAAGTTGGCACAAACGCAGCTCTCTAAGTAACAACATAAAACCCGGTGCCATACCATCCGATACTAAAGCCTCTGGCCTCAACCCAATTTCAGCTCTGGCTACCTCCTCTTTAGGCTGCAGCTTCCAGCAAAGGCCACAAACTCCTTAGCAGCAACTGGGGCTGCCACAAGGGTACAGCACACCTCTAATTTAGCCTTAGCGGTTGTCATCGAGCCACCACCTACCATCAATCACCACCTGTAATCACTACTGAAGCAACCAAGGCTGCTAGCTTCAAATTGATAGGGCACCTGCTTGGCTTAGCAACGAAGCGCGGTTCTTTACCGCCAATAGCTTCATGGGTTACCTAAGGTTCGTGCCACACCGGCAAAAAGCAAACCTGGCAGAAGCAAATATCGGTTGAAGTTATCCGTTATACCGCAGTATATCACCACCAAGCACAACCAAACAATCACATTATTCAAATACTGCAAAAGCTACACAGCACAACGTTCTCTGGCAATAAGGGCTGCTAGGTTTATCAAACCAAAACCTTTACCAATGGCTATATATACCGCAAACAATAGGACTCACCTCCAGCTCTAAAAGCCACCCCACTGCTATACTACTTTAATAGCTTAACAACCTCCAGTTATACAGGTACAAATTAAGCAGAATACCTCTCATGCCAGGCTGAAATTGGGGCAACCCAACCGGTTAATTAGGTACCAGGCAGTGGCTACTTCATGCAGCCATACCCTCAAATTACTGGCGTTCTGCTGTTAAGCCTACCCATCTTGTCATGGCCTCGCGTTTGCTGGCCACCGCCACCTGAGTGAGGAATCTGAAACCTGGCATACCCTTATGCCTAGCTACGCAATTAAATTTACATATTCTTGTGATAGTGTGCGTTTCCTTCACTGGTGTTGCCGGTCACTGGGAGGCCATCCCACAAATCATCTAGGCTTTCATACCCCTGCCTCTTTGTAACTGTGAGTCAGCAAACGAAGCCATCTACCAAATCAAGTGCATACTCTAACAAACCTACCATGAGTCAATGTTGGAAAGCCTTTCGCTGAAAGCCAACCACTTATACATGTATAGGCGGGTGCTGGCTTTATCTCAGCACCGCAACAAGTTTGGTACTGCTATCTTAATCAGCCAGCTATACTGGGTAAACTGAGTTTCACCCAAGATAGCGCAGCCTTTGTGCGCAAGTTCTCAAAGCTTAGGGGCTCGACATGGCGGCCTTCCTCACAGAGGAAACATTACCAATACAACCACAGCCAATCACCCAGCTTATAGAACAGAATGTCGGCAAATCTCAACAATCGGGTTAGAGCCAACAGAGCCTCACAACCTCAGCTCTTTGGTCTGGCACATTCACTGCTGAAGGCGTTATGGGTAAAAGGCCACCAAATCTAAAGAGGGCTGAGCGTGCGTATACTCTGCAATACCCCAACTCATCAGGGCTTAAGGGCTTTAGTTTATCAAGGTTAGTTAAGAAAAATCAAATTCAAAAATCTAGTTTGGCAGTAATCAAACACAGTTAGGCTATACTTTCCATGAGCTTTCTACTGCTATGTGCTGCTACTTGTTGTAGCTTTATTGGGACCCTAAGGAAAATCCCAACAGTTGGCCGGGCCAACGGGCTTATGGTTAATATGCCACTAGTTGTTAGGTACGTTAGGCACAATATCTGTCAAATACATGGGTTATTATAGGGAACGGCTGGTAGCTATAAGGGAATACCTTTAAACATGCTAACCTCAAAGCCTGGCAAGACAGGAGCTACTTTGGCAAGAAGATACAGACATCACCCTCTAAAACACTACGTACAATGCTATCGAGGCTACTTGGTTATGGTGTTATTGGCTAAATCAAACGCAGTTAAATAGTTACAATTGCCGCCCTTCAATGGGCTTTAGCATCTAAAGGGCCTTCACTGAGCTTACCACAAATGGCTGCAACAAGTTTAGGTTGCTCACTTCCTCAGCCACGTTAGCTGGGTTGTCATGAGCGCAATCGCGGGCAGAAGGCGGCGCGCTGGCGGCGGCATAAAGGCTTCAGCATGGGCGACTGCCAGGTGCTAAAACCTTTGGCGCATTCTCGCTGTGCAAGAGTATATCACCTGGTGGCAAACCCCACCATGAACATCCAGCAAGCTACCCAGTACTTCCAAACGGTAAGCTGGCTGCCTTGCAGTTACACACCACCATCTCTCAAATCTTAGCAACCCAGTAAAGAAATTTTTAGCTTTCATTGGGATGTAATCCTCCCAAAGCTCTTCTCTACACCTGGCGAGCTCTCTGGCGGCTTGGCCATTTCACGTCCACAGGGTCGCTACACCAGCATCACAATGGGCTTGGTATATTCTACTGGTTACGAGCTAGCCCATAGTCATACAATCTTCTGTGCGTGTTAGCCGCGTCTGCCCTGCCACCTACAACAAAACTCCGCTGTTTCTCGAATATATGGTTAGAAGGCTGGCGCACACCAAACGCTGAATCCCTCGCGTCAGCACTCCATCAAGTGCTGAGCTCTCTGGTAAATCCCTCATACCACCGCCGCCCGACATGGCGAATCAGGCTGTGCAAGAACAGGGCAAACCAGGCTTCTCCAGCCAGTTGTGGGACCGAAGTACTGGTCTCAAAGTCAAGTACACTGGCGAGTCATCAGCCTGGGTTTGATCAAAAGGGAATACTCAATCTCAGCTCACTGCGAATCCTTCACCAATCGGGCTTCTATTATTCTCCTTTAAAACCAGGTCACCGTGGCTCATAGGGACATACTGGCAAGAATTGGCACAGTTTGGCTGGCTACTGTTTGTGCCTCAAAACTGGGTGGCTGAAAGTACGAGCTTTGCTACCATACAACCAACCAAGGCCACACTGCCAGCGAGTGGAAAATTCTCCTGGAGCCATACATGCCTTTGAGCGCATCTGGGCAAACAGGCAGTGGCGCCAACAAAACGAGCGTCGCCTCGACTCTTCAATAGGCTGGTTAATGGGCTTCAAGAACTCCCACCTGGTTCAGTGTGGCTGCCAGTCGCAGTTGCTCAACCTAGTAAATCTTCTGCAAGCAAACTCCAGAAAACTTCGAGCAAATTGCCACCACCATACATTACGACATATCCAAAAATATCATCACAAGCAAAGTATTAGCTTTATTTAGTTAGTTATAAAAACTCATATACTATTTAAGAGTATGCTTAGTAGCCAAACATCTGCTTTACAAATCTAGTGCTTTGTTAGTTAAAAATTAATTGCTTAAACGCTCTTTCTTTAGCATACTGTTTTAGCTGGCTCCCCAACATATCATATCTTACTTGTGTTCTGGCTATATATCTCATAGGTTCATTAGTTTTTAGTTATTTCAAAAATTCGAGCATTATATTAGTTTATTCAGTTACTCATTTTGCTAAGCCTTTCCTGGCAGTGTAGTTACTCAATACCTCAAACAAAAGAGTATATCTAAAGTTTTATCCTTCAAGTTAAGGTTATACATCATATCAAGTCATTTCTGGCTTAGTTTTCTCTTCTGGCTATCATCCTCTACCTCTACTGGCTGCCAATAAGTCTCATCAGCCTTTGGGGTAGTTTTTATTATACTCGCCTAAGCTCTCCGCCATGGTAACGGCAACCCTATTTTGAGCTACTAAAGCATGCAAGTGGCTCTTGCTTTTGCTTCTTTCAGTTACATATCACCATAGTTATTTAAAAACAAATAACATCTTATCCCAAAGGTATTATAATATCCGAGCAGTATTAAACTGCTTTTATAATCAATCACCCAAAGCAGGCTTTCTTTATTACTTATTTTTACAAATTTTTATAAGTTGGTTTAGTTTTCATCATATTCCTGCATTTTTTTAATCTAGGGAGTTTTTTTATTATTTCCTTTTACTTTTCCCATGTTTTTAAATATTCGTTATGCAAATATAAGTATTTTTTCTTATAAAAATAAAATAATAATATTAAATAATCTGATTGCTTAAGGTAGTGGATTAGTAGTTTCTAGATAGATGTCAACATGCTCAGAACTATCTCTGGTACTATCAAAATCTATTAGTTTATATAATATTGCAATAATATGAGTTAAATTTGGGGTACAACATCAAATTCAGTTTTTCTCCTAGCTTTCAGCCAGGCTCATGGCTTTTGGGGCAGCAGCAGGTTGTTACCCGCATAAATCCACCACCTAGCAGCCTTTTGGGAGGCCAAACTCAACCTCTCAGCCTATAGCGCGCCTCGGCCCACTAGAAGCTTGACGTCATCCTCAACCACCTGCAGTCTCATCCAGCTATCTCTAAGCTAATGGGCAGCAATGGCAAACCAAGGTCGCAAAACCTCTTTAAGCTACAACCCGCAGTGTATATCTCAGGGATGCAGGGTCTGGTTTCATTACATATTGACACACAAAATGGGCTCATAACAGTCATGTACATACGCTTCATTCCAAATCCAGTCATTAACAAAACCATAGTGGTACTATACCGAAGGGAATAGTGGCAAAACTGTGTTAAAGCATTTGGCAAACTTCCTGGCAGGCTTTATAATTAGTTGGCTAATAGTGCACAGTTAATGGCTACCAATACCACTCTATATGCAAAGGGCAATTCAACTCTCAATCAGCATCATACAAGGCTGTCTCATGAGGAAGTACTGCTGGGTTGGTGCGTCGCATCAATAGTTGATAGGCAGGCTTCAAAAGGCGACATCTCACGCCATAAGCCGCAGCCTTCAGGGACTTGGGCCAATTGGGACTGCTACTTAGGGCAATATATACCGCCCAATCACATTACCGTGGTGCTGACATAGTTTTCACTCAGAGTATTATGAGGCTGATCTCCAGCCTACCACCGGCCACAATGCCACTGCTAGCTTTCATCATGAATTTTCCAACTCTACTGAGAAGCAGGGGCACTATTCTTCAAGCTTTGGCAGTTAGTTACAAAGCAAGCGGCTCTTCCTTCCGGGTTAAGACATTAGCCCAAATGTGAAAGCCAGGCTGCGCAGCACGGGCTTTCACAGGCAACAACGCAAACAAATATGGCGAGTGCTGTCTGGCCCGCAGCTATTAGGCCCTTATGGCGGTAGTTTCCCTGGGCAATCCCTCCGCAAACAAAAGCAGTTATGAGGGAGTAATCAAGTATACCCAGGGAAGTTTCACTCCAATATAGTTAGTGCTGAAGGCTATATTTCAAGAGGGGTTAGCTTTATAAAGGGCCGCCACCCTGGGCAAAGCCATGAAAATGCTATGTGCAAGCTACCCTCACCTCAATAAGCATCATATCACATAGAGGGCACAAACATGTAAAAGGGTCTAGGGCTTTAGGCAGAATTTGTTAGCCCAACCTCAGCTACCTGATATGCCGCTAAGTGGCACAACCCTTGCACACATATACATACCAATCTTTATTGGTTACATGGGGCAAAATATACAACAGCATCGTATCATGGCAAGTGATAGCTTAGCCTCGGTGTTGGAAGTCACCTGAGCTATCTAGGGATATACTTAATCTCACAAAGTATTATTTTAAACGGAAGCATCTGCTAGGGGCACCAAAAACAGGGAAATACAATATAACCCATATTCATAGGTATGCTTAGCAACCAAAAAGTAGTATAGAAGAAGTGGCAGGGGCTTTAGGAGCAATTAGGCAAGCTTTTGGCTTACCCAATAGTACTGGGAAAAGTTATGTTTTGTTAAAGTTTAGATATTAGCTCACTACTAAATAGAGTTTTATAAAATAACAAATCAGTTTTGTTCTGTGTCTCAAAAACTTATTTCACTGAGTATTTAGTTTTTTAATATCACATGATTTAAGGTTCATACCAACTCTTGCCCACATGTGAAGAGTTAGTTTAATCTTCCATATCAACTACTGTTATCAATGCTCATCCCTCCCCTCTCACCACTAATACATAGGGCTTTACAGCTACCATAATTAACACCAACTTTAACAATGAGCAATTTGATAACTCTCAATTTGTTAGAAAATCACTTTTGTCAGAAAGTGTTTCCAGTTATATCTCCCTGTGGGCTGAAATATTTCGCTTTGAAGCTGCCAACCTGCAAAAAGACTAAGAGATGGCAAACGCGGGTCTTTTAGCTGGGGTTTTCTCAGGCTGGTCATTTTATAACAAGTTGAGTTTCTCAACATAGGAAGCTACCTTATCATCCTGCTTATTATCAGCAACTTAGTTATTACAAATGCTCAGCGCATCAGTAAAGGGCCTAGGGCATAACAACCTGAGCAGCATCACCGGGCTTTAAAAACAATTTATCATCTAATCATGGCAAAGCTAGTATCAGCTTTGCTGGTCATTTGTGCAGGAGTAGCACTTCAATGCTCTCACAATTAGCACTGCCACAAATGGCTAGTGTGCCTAATCTGCATTCCAGTCTCGTTGAAGCTACTTAAATCCCAATGCGAGTGTTTATTATATGTTAAATTCTAGTGGGACATGCCATCAACTCATTTCAGCGCATAAAGCATCAAAATGGTGCTCGAAGGCTACTAGGCTGGGGGCAGTGCTGGGCCGGCTTGGGGTTCAGCTACTTGTTTAGTTATATGCCACCAGTTACCAAGTTTATCATGGCATTGAGTATCAATCAAAACTCATTAAATAGCTTTGGCTATATTATAAAAACAATATATTAACAACATGAATATAAAAAAATCGAATTATACATATCCATATCAAATATACCTAATTATGCTCAAAACCCATTCCGAATGGTCTGGGCTCTTTTAATTACTGTTTCTGTTAGTTATTGTGTTTACAATTTTCAAACAGTTGGGGCGTAGTTCAATGCTTTTTGGTTATGCCCAGTTATTCAGCCCACCGGTTACTCTATCCTTGGCTCTTTGGCAAGTGTCACCTCACTTGGCGAAGTGCAATAGTGCCTTCTAGGGTATTTGGGTAATGCCCAGCTCTACTGTAACTAAGCTGCAGTTGCTGAGGCACCCAACAGCCTTCTAGGGCTCAGTTGGTCAGTACTCGTGCTTAGTCATTGGCTTTGGTGCGCTATCTTGCTGGCATCGGGCATTCATTTCTTACAAAGTCAGCAGTCGGCACAGTTGCCACTCACCATGGGTACTGCCAATCCTGGCCACATGGGCGTCTCTACTGAAATAAGCTTCAGTGGCTGCTTCATACCCTGTAAAACCATGTGCGGTCACTGCTGCAAACCAAGAAGTTACACACACCAACACGACGTCACATATGGGTTTGTTGGGTACCGCCTTCCCTTACCATACTGGGTATGCGTAGCATCACATGGGAAACTCTCCGTTGGTCAGCAATGGCCATGGGCAAAGCTACTACCAGCGTGCTAACTGCCACCATCGCGAAGAGCCACCATTCAGATGTGAAATATGCTGCAACTTACTTACATGCGCCAGCATTGTAAAACTCCTTTATACTGCCATTTCTGCCACCACATCCAAATGCTTCTACCACGCACAAGGTCATAATTGGGTATTAAAATTCACCACATTACCATACTGGGTTAATTCTAAAAATAGTCTTTACTCCGCATCATACGGGCAGGGTGTTATTAAAATGGCTAAACCCAAGCTAGGGCAGGACGCAACCCTACCCAAAGTTCAGCGCCAGTTAGTCTGACAATAAGAATGCGTCACAAATTGGCACCAAATAGCAGAGTGCTTGGCTCTGTGGGCTAATACCTCGACAGTTGGCACACCTTCCACATTAGTGCCATTAGTCACTACGGCTTAATGCCAAGCCACGCAACCGGCCAAGGCCACTGTACCATTACCGCGAAGCTATCACTCTATACTGCGCTTAAAACAGCAGGCACGCATATGCGTGCAAAGCTCCCACAGCAGTAGCGTCAGTTAGCCAAAACCCATGCAGTTTTCTTTACTGAAGGTTGCGTTGGGCCAAAGGCAACTACTTCTCAGGCTTGGAGGCCACCCAAGCAGACCGCTAGGGCTACATACTCTAGGCTATGAAGCACCCGCTGGGCCGAATATGAGCCTGGAAAGTGGGCTTGGGCAGTAAAGGGTTAAGCTTACCCATCTCCTTAGGGTCATACTCATTCTACATCATATAGTTAAAAAACCTTAGTTTTGTCACTTTCTAAGCTTTTATCCGAAGTGCTCATATCTCACTCGTTTCAAAAATCAAACTAAAACATATCTACATCAGTCATATAGGGATTAGCTGTTTAGCCAAAGCCTACCATGGCGAAATTCCAAATAAAACTCCTAAGAAATAAAAACCCCGATGGCTCAGTGTTTTCACATATCCAAATCATACCACTCTTGCCAAACTACTCAGTAATATCCAGGGATCAATTGTTACTGCCCATGGAAAGTGTACACACTCACAAGGCTCCTTCAGTTTTCCTATGAGTACTCAGCAATTACATAAAGTTAGCCTTTATTTACAATAAGTGGCAACCATCCCTCCTCGCGGTTGGTATCCTCATCTTTACCACGAAATCTAAAATGCCATAGCAAATACAAACAGCCTTTTGGCTATCTCTTAGAATCAGTTAAGCCCAAAACCCAAGTATACTCTGAGTAATGGTTAAAGATTATAGTCTTTATGGGACAACCATTCACAGCACCTTTATGGTGGAATTTAAATAACTACCCATGGGGCTAGTGTGTTATCTCCTAGCCATTCCTCAACGGGACAACTCAAAGTCACATAAACTACCTTTTAGTTACTCTTGCCAGTAACTTTATGGCAGCCTTTCCTTGGGGCGTGCAGTGATGCCTTTTAAAAACCCATGGCAGTTTTATGTCACAACAGTTATTCATCATCAAGCAATAGGCTAACTTCAACCGCTTTTTACCGTTTTCAGTTGAGACTCTTTTAGTTTCAATACATGGCAAGTTTGTAATTACCAAAACACTTTGAAACTTACCATGCCATTGAGCAAAAACAGGCAGGAAATCTTAGGCAACACATACAGTATGGCTTGAAGTACCTGTCATCAAGCACCACCTATCTACTGGGCTCACATCTCCGGCAACACACTTGGCTGAGGCTGCCTTGTATTTATCCTAAGGAAAGAGCTTTTAAAGTACTTTTTGCCACTAACCACGTACTGAGTTGGCTATTTAAATCAGTTTGGTAATTCTAAGTTACACATCTTCAGTATCACTTTTTGGCTTCAAGGCTGCGTTTCTAAACTGCAGTTAACTTTCGTCAATAGCTATGGGCTTCAATCCATCCTTGGCAAGTATGTTTCATCATGCGCAATCATCCTCAAATAGGGCATAGGGTTACTAAATAAGGGCTTAAAATTGTGTTAGGTTGAAGCTGTCAATACGATGCAGCACCACTGCTTATCACCAGGGACTCGTTAGTTTATCTGCTTACCACTTTACAGGGAATAAAACTCCTGCTGGCAGGCTACAAGTAACATAACCTAGGATGCTTTGCTGGGGTACTGTTAGTTTTAAACTTGGTGGCTCCATCATATACTCAACCAAAACCATTCCAGTAAAGGTTACCTGTTAAAACCCTGGTTATGTAATTGAACTGTTAATCCTACAGCACAGTGGCGGCTCATTACCAACAGCTATACGTTTAAGCCAATGGTTACACCTAGGGGCTAATACACAACTGAAGAGGCATCCTGCCTCGCAATTTCGCAAACATACGGCCATTAAAAATCTGCAAATCCTATGTGCAAACTGATGCCTACAAATACTTGCCGCAGCACGCTCAAAACTCAAATTATACAACATATGGGGTATTTTAGGGCTGGCTGACATATCTTGTTATCAACCAAATCACGTTCAGTTAAAACTCTTCCTAAGCTTGGTGCCATTTCCAAGCAACGTTAGTTTATGGCAGTTCGCGCACCCAGCCCACTTGTCAGCTTAGTTGGCAATCATAAATCAAAAAAGTAAAGCTACCTGTACACTTCACCATCCTTAACTATTTAGTAGTTATAAAAACATAGGTTAACGCCATCAGCTAGTGACCAAAGCCAATCTTATTAGCAAACCATGGTAAACACCCAACCATAATTTTGTCTGTTAAATTGAACAATTACTTTCTCCAAATAAATACATCCCAATAAGTTGTCGGTTATTGTTAATGGGGGTATAAAATTATGAGTATCGTAAGGCATTATGTATTCATTACCACAATCGGTATAATGTAATGTACAAACACTGGCTATCACATACAGCCAAGGCTATTGCAAAACCAAAATTGGTAAAACAAATATACGTAAACCAGAGTCAATATTAAATTATAACCTACCTGTTAGCCAATCCCAAACATGTATTCACTGCAGGGCTTATTGGCTAACCCCTACAAACACCAAAGGCCCCTGGAAGCTTTTACCCATTCATTTAGCCTTTTATACTGGGCCCAAGAATAAATTGCCAAACAAGTACTGGCTACCTAGATCTGCCTGTAATTATTCAAACTCAGAATTCATTTATTAATAAATATTGGTTTATTCATGCGCAACCCTATGGCACAGCCAACATAAGGCTACTTAAGGGCGTAATAAGTGGTTGGGGCAAGTAAACAACTTCCTGGCTTATCAAAACAGGAAAGCTACTTGCCACCAATAGTGCGAGTTCAACAAGGCTGGCCAACGAATTCATGCTTTGTCATTGGTTGGTGGCTTATCCACCAAAGGGAGCAAAATTGCGAGACCAGAACTATGTGCGTTCAAGATGTCCCAGAACTCTGAACACAAGGAAAGAATTAGAACAGCTAAATCAATACAGAAAGATTTGGGATGGCCAGAAGACACGGTTGCACAAGAAATACATCCGAGGCTTGACTAAAGGCACAAGCAAATTATTACCAAAAACAGAAATTGTTACCCAAACGTTAAGAATCCTTGGCAAAGAAAGGCCAAACATAAACCAATAGGGCATGGTTTGAGCGCTGCAATATACCCAACAACCCAAACTATTTTAGCAGTTGTAGGTAGCTACTCTGCAAATTTGTTATGGGTTTCACTGACGCAATCAGGTGGGAGCAATTCAAATAGATAAGAGCTTGTACCAAATTCAACCTTTGGGGCCAAACTACATGCTACACATATTATAGTTTAGTTTATCAGTTAAGGTAAGTTATCTCCCAAACAAAGCAAAACCCGGCCGGCGCTGGCTTAGGGCTTTAGTTACCAACCAACCTTATATCCTAAGAGTCTATTAAGTATCAATTTGGCTCCAAATGAAGTTATATTTTACCATTTATTAAAATTTCACAGGTTATATAGTTTTCAAAACCAGCCTATCGCCATACTTATCCCTCAGTATCGGCTTTAAGAACCTCCTCATCTGAGTAATGGAAGCAAACAAATCTTATATAAGCCACTAAAGCACCCACGTCAGGCAGCTGGCCCCTTGTTGGGGCTACAACACTTTCTCGGCAAATTCAGTTTATCATGGGCTCCAAATTTGGTCTCATACCCATTTACAATAATACTAGGTCTAGCTTGTGGGAAGCTTTCATAACAATCGCCGATAGGGCAAAGGGCTTGGCTTCATCTCAAACACAAAATAGCCAGCTAAGTAATATAATGCAACAAGCCGCCTCAGGAAACTGGGGTTATACTACAAGGGGCCGCAGGTCTTTAAGAAATGCCCTTAGCTGGTGCAAGTGTTACCAGGGCTACCCTTAGGCATAACAACCCAAATCAGGTTATCCTGGCTTCCATAGTTTATTACTCAATCAAGGGCTCAATCTGTCATGGTTAGTTATCTAAGGTCAGTGGGTTGCGGGCAATGGTTGGCTGCCAACCTCAGGGTACACCTGAAGGCTAAATCATCTAGTTAAATGGGCGCCTTGAAGGCCTCTTCTTACTTGCCATTATCCCAATATATTGTAGGACAAAACAACAGGCCAGCTTTTATTTGGGGTTAAGCAATTGTTCAGCACCTACTCACCTGTCGCACCCAGGTCATCAGAGGCTAAATATCCCACATTGTTCAACTGGCCACAAATAGTTATGGCAGCAGTTTCATACCCCAGTTTCATGGGCCGAATAGCATCCCCATGTGTCGGGTTTCATACCATGGCAATATGGCGAACTCAATAAAGTTGGCAACTTCCTCACCAGAAATTCCAAACAAAACCTGTTATACCGGGGCAATAGGCTTTCAGAATCACAGTAGCTTTCTACCCCCATATGGCTCTTGTTTATAATGGTTTTACCCCTGCGGGCTATTTAGTTTTGCTCCTAAAAACAACGCCTCACCTATGGGGTTAAACTACAAAATTATTAGTTAACCACCAAAAATCAGTTTACCATGAAATTAGCTATTGGTGCAAATTGGAGCCAACTTAATAGAAGCCCATTCGTTAGAATTTGCCACCAATATATGAAATAACGGCTTTAAGAAATTCCTTTTATATAATGCTACCGCAAATAGTTGAAGCTCAGAAATAGCTGGCTGCAAGCTTTACAACAGCAAACAGGTTAAATCTAGGTTTGGCTATAATATGCTTCACCGCTGGGGTAAACTATTAAATTAGTTTTTCAATAACCACATAGGGCTTTAACAGTTTACTAAAAAAAAAAAACCTAGTTACTGAAATGTTACAACTAATGTAACAAATCAACATGGCAACCGTAAATCACGCCTAATAAATAAGCAAACATTTTCAAAAATCATTTGGGGCATCCCAGCTTATCACAAATGGTTAGTCAATTGAAGCCACCGTTAACACTGACTTCCTACAATTCAACACAAGTTATTAAGGTGCCCAATACCAGTTACAAATCAACCTACCACTCAGCATAATACTAGCTAATTTACGTTATCGCCACCCATAAGTTTGGTTGGTAAGTTACTTGGTGGTTAGTAATGCTTGGGGTTGAAGGTCAAATAGGTACCCAAAAAAAGGCTGGGGTAGGCCTCTATCAGGCCATTCTTTGGAGCCACTAGTACCAGGGCTTCAGGAAAACATACAAACTGACAAGTCAGCACTACTTCTGAATATGGCATCAATATCCCTAGACAATTCCCTTACCTCAACGCAAGTTAAGAAACTTTAAAACAACAAAGGGGCCGAAGGCCAGTACCTCTTAGCTTGACGCTCCAAATGAGGGACTCAACAGTTTATACCAAATTCAAAACCAGTACATCAAAATAAAAGTTATTGGTTATTTGGGCTTTACGACGGGCAACTCATTTGCCAAATATGCTTAACTCACTTAAATTAGGGTTATTCACATATTCTCCTCATTCAGTAATGAAAAGCGTAATTAAGGGCAACATCCCCCTAATGGCATAAACTAGGAAGTTTTAAATTAAGCAAAGGCTTATGGTAAAATTCCTGGCGGTGCTAAGAGCTACGCCACACACAAATGATAATGGATTAGTTACAAAGATTTAGCTTTGCCTCAGTAAATTCAAAGGGCTTAAAGCAATTATACCAAATATTTAACACATAAGGCCCATACCATGGGCTAAGAAAAACGTTGCCCTTGCCTCTATATTATGGCTTCCCTATCCGCTCAGGGTCATGGGTGTTATTACATATTTGCCAATGTTGAAAGTCTTTTCGCCCAACATTTCGTTAATGGCATTTATTTACTTAGCTAATAATACGTAGCTGTTGGTTGCGCAAAGTTTGCTTTCATCTATACATCATACCATAGGGTCACTGCATATATACAAAAGTAATATTTTTTATCTGCAATTTAGGGCTGGGGAAGGGTAATACTAAATATTCAAATATAAAAGGGTACCCTGGTATTATATATCTAGTGAATACCCTTACTTCAAAAGAAGCTAAAGGTACACAGGTTAGTACACACACATTTCAATACTTGTGTTTAATATCACAACTTCAATGGATATTTACATGTTACTTTTAGTAATTTTTACATACATAAGAATTATATGAAAGTTTTGGGTTATTAATATACCAAATGAAGAGGGTATTACCATATAAATGGTTATAAAAAACTGGCAACAGTTATCTACCCAGCATTTGGCAATAAAAAATGTAAACATAACCAGGAAGTTTAGCTTTTTAGGGCTTCTACCATATACTTTTCTGACAAAGAGCGAATTAATAATGATAGAACCATAAAGAAAAGGGTCTTAGTATAAAGAAAATATCTCTTAAGTATGGATATTCTAGGTACTTTATTCATCAGTTGTTGGGGTAATTAGGTAATAAAACAAGGCGGTCACATAATCAAATGTCGCAGTTTGGGCAACTCATTGCCTGCTAGCAAGTTAACCGGTTATGCTTGTTATGACTACGAAACTGGGCAGTTCACCCATACACAAGAGCCTCTGCAAATACCCTCTGTATCTTGGATGCCAGGATGGTGCTTCCATTCCTTGAAATTACCAAACAAAAAGGCTATACTTCACCAATAATTAAAAAGGCGCCAGCAAATTTGGTAATAATCAATTGGCGTTACGCGCGTCGTATAACTGTTTGGCATCAGGGCAAACCGTGTTATCAATATTCTTATAGGGCTTTGCATGAAGGGGTTATGCCGGCAAAATATCTACTAAACGAAACCTATTGGCTTAAAAAATCAATGGCAGGTATATTTTCACCAAGTTACTAGGGTAATTATGGGGGTTTTCAAGCTACAAAATACCTTTGGGCGTGAGTGAAATTCACCTCCTGCCACATGGTGCTCAAGGTCGGGCCATACCTTAGTTAATGGCATTCTCAAAAGGGCAGTTTGGTTACCTTGATCAAGCAGTACCTCTCTACTTTCAAATTGTTCTCGCACCGGTGGTACTCACTCCAGTTAGGGGAGTACGCTTTTGCTATCTAGGGTAGTCTCAACAATCAACCACTAAACACATAAAACCAAATAGCGTGAGTTTAGCTAAAGCTTTAGCTATATGGCTTGCCAGTAGTGCAGTACTCAAAAGTTGGTTAGCAAACTAGGTGCAGCTAAGGTCATATCCAAATCTATCAATCAGACTCAGTGCTTAGGGCTGGCTGGGCTCACCCGGGCAAACGTGCAGGCTGCATCAAGCAAACTAAAATTTCAGATCATTGGCAGGGGCTATATTCACAACCAACAGTACCAATAAGTACCCACACCTTTGGGTTAGCTCAGTTATTTACCCGCATTGATGATCTGGCGAAAGTGTTTTCATTTTAGCAATTGCGTAATAGTAATCCGTAAAACCGCCATTGGCGAGTAAACTCTACCAACCTTTAGCTTAACGGCTCACAAAAAGTTTCAGGCTCACCAAAGGTCATCTCCTGGCAGTTTTCAATTGGCTGGCTTAAAATGCCAAGGGTACCTAATGGGGCTTCACGTGTAAAACAGCAGTGGCAGCGCTACATGGTGGGCTTCATTCGCGTAAGGGTTGTCAGGTTATCCTCTGCAGAACCCAATGCTCAACAAATTCTGCAAGCATCCAGCAAATTCTCAAATATCAAATTGCTACCAAAGCCCCAACCTCATATATTGCCATAGTGGCTTTTAGTTTAGTAAGAATTATAATATGAGCCATCTATCTGGGATAAACTTCACTTTCAATGCTTTTCAACTCACCAGCCTCACTTAGTTACACTGCTGCTACCAAACATCATACCCTATGATACTTTATATATATGTAAAAATCATCCAGAAAATACAGTATATGGGTGTTAAAAGCCAAAACAAAATTCGCTTAGCTTCATTTACAATTACGCAAAAATTACTAAGAGAAAAACCATTCTACCCAAAAATCTATAGTATAGCTACACCATTGGCAGCCTGTGCAACATAATATAGGGCCCTTGTACCTCAACACCCTGTTTGGTACCTTCTTGGCAAACACAGAGATCCCTTAGGTACTGGACTATTCATCACTATTTTGGGGAGCAGGCTACCCCAAATACACATCTCGTCGGCAAGGGGAGCAGCCTCGATAGCTTTATAGTTAGACAAATTCCTCCCATCACATCGACAGAAGCCAGCTGGCAGTGCTTATTTTGGTTGCCCTCACATACCACTCTATAGCCAGTTAGCAAATTACCCTCTACTGTTCTGCTGCAGCTAATACATATGCCACCTCATCAGGGCTACCAAACCAGTCATTAATATTTGCCAGAAAGAGAGTTACAAATTTATAAACTCCACAACTAAGTTTGGCTACTGCTTTTCGCAGTGGAAAGTTTCGCCAACAAGGATGCGTCTATTAGTTCATTAGAAGCCAATGGCCTTTTTATTCCGAAGAGGGCCAGATGACGCAAACTCCTGGCTTCTCAGTTAGGTAATATGCGAAACATACAGTAAATACAAAACACATACCTATTTCAGTTATAAGTAACTGCTTTTAAATGTCGGGGCTGGTTAACAGTGGGGTGTGGTTTAAATGTAAATTATATAAAATGCCCAGCCAGGGCTGTGGGATTTCTAACAGGGCACATAAAACTTTTGGGGGCTTTTATACAAATCTAGGGCTATTTTAGTAGTCATTAAGTGCCTACCAGTAAAACCAATATGTTATAAAACAAAATTGGTATATCTACCTGCTGACAGACAACCAATATGGCTTGGATATTTTAGA
>VOFC01001225.1_pt1 | contig 17353 bp, 22 predicted proteins | sample 5384161 | NCBI WGS metagenome assembly VOFC01 (sample SAMN12384722, study PRJNA508395) | human gut metagenome | isolation source: healthy gut B | host: Homo sapiens
AGGTAAGGTTAAAGGATATCTTGTAAGAAATCTTGAAGAGGCAGGTTTGACTTGCTAAAAAAAAAAAACATCTGTTAAAAAATAACAGAAATTTTTATGATATAATAACAGATGCTGGCCTTTATATTTTTAATACATATGCAAAAAAATGAATTAAAAGATATTTTAGAAAATGCAGACCTTAATATGAAAGAATACACATTACCATATGAGCTTAATGCATCGGAGTTAAAAAGTGTATGTGGAAAAGGCAGTGAGCTTATAGTATATGGCAGGGCTTCGTTGATGGTTTCTAAGCAGTGCGTAAGAAAAACATATGGTAAATGTGATAAAAAAAATAAAGAAACCTTGCTAAAGCAGAATGCAGACAGGGAGTACATTGTTAAAAGCGTATGCAGTTTCTGCTATACTGTAATCAGAGCGGGTGCATTTGATTTATCAAAAGAAGATGTGCTTGATGATATGTCTGTAAGCTCGTACAGATACGAATTCGATAGTTGTTAAACAGTTTGTTATTGCTGTACTTGGAACGGTTATTATGTTTCTTGTTCCATGCTTTTAAAAACTGTTAAGAGTTTCAGAAACTTTGGATGGATATATTGCATTTCGGGACTTGTGCTTTTGTGTGCTGTTTTATTAGGAAATAAGGTGTATGGAGCCAATCTTACATTAAGCATAGGAGCATTTTCTGTACAGCCGGCAGAGTTTGTTAAGATTTTGTATGTTATGTTTGTTGCTTCGATGTTTAATAAGTCAACAACATTTAAACAGACATGTATTGTTACAGTATTTGCAGCACTTCATGTTATTATACTTGTGCTTTCAACGGACCTTGGTGCGGCACTTATATTTTTTGTAGTATATATCGCAATGCTTTATATAGCAACAAGAAAGCTTTCATATGCCGGGGCAGGGCTGCTTGCCGGAGCGGGTGCATCTGTTATTGCATATAAGCTTTTTGCACATGTGAGGGCGAGAGTTATTGTATGGCGTAATCCGTGGGAATATATTGATACTAGCGGGTATCAGATATGTCAGTCACTTTTTGCAATTGGTATGGGATCATGGTTTGGATATGGATTATGTCAGGGTATGCCTGATAAGATACCTGTAGCAGAGAAAGATTTTATGTTTTCTGCTATATCTGAAGAATTTGGACTTATATTTTCAATAGCTCTATTCTTAGTGTGCCTTAATAATCTTATTCTTATGATGAATATAGCATCAAGATGCAAGACACTTTTTTATCGTCTTGTAGCTGTAGGACTTGGGGTTACATATGGGGTTCAGGTGTTCTTAACTGTGGGAGGTGCAATTAAGTTTATACCGATGACAGGTGTTACACTTCCTTTTGTAAGTTACGGTGGAAGCTCTATATTAAGCTCGCTTATAATGTTTGCTCTTATTAATGGAATGTACAATATGAGACAGGATGAAGGTGACAGGAAAGATGGCAGAAAACAAAAAACAGGACAGACGAAGAAAAAAACAGTAAAAAAACATACAAAGTGATATAGTTGATAATGAAAAGAAGAATCTGCGAAATAAAGAGACTAATATAATTGCATTCTTTTTTGTAGGACTTTTTCTTGCAACTATTGTGTATCTGTGTATATTTAATGTAAAAGATGCAGGAACAATTGTGAATAATCCTTACAATAAAAGAGTAGACAATCAGGAAAGCAAGGTTGTAAGAGGTGATATATTAGCAGATGACGGAGATGTACTTGCAACAACGCTTACGGATGAGGATGGTAATGAAACACGTTATTATCCTTATGATAATCTGTTCTGTCATTCGGTTGGATTTACTTCTCTTACAGGGATGAAGACAGGAATAGAACAGTCTCAGAATTATTTTCTTTTAAGTGAGACAGATAATGTGCTTGATCAGATTGGTAATGACCTGTCTGGAGGAAAAGCAAAGGGGCATAATGTTACAACAACACTTAATGTTGAACTTACTAAAGCGGCATATAAAGCACTTGGTAATAATAAAGGTGCAGTTATAGCGATGGAACCTGCTACGGGTAAGATTCTTGCAATGGTATCGAATCCATCATTTGATGCAAATGCAGTAAATACCGATTATGATGAGTGGATTACTTATGATAGTGCGGATTCGGTGCTTTTAAACAGGGCAACGCAAGGGCTATATCCACCTGGTTCAACATTCAAGATAATTACTGCTCTTGCATATATAAGGCAGAATCAGAATGATTATTATAATTATTCATATAATTGCGATGGACAGGCATATATATCTGGTGGAACTACTATTGCATGCTTTGATCATACGGCACATGGATATCAGGATTTAAGAAAAGCATTTGCTAATTCCTGTAATTCTGCATTTTCTACGATTGGAGCAGGACTTAATAAGACATCTTTCATGAATCTGTGCAGTACATTATTATTTAATTCTAATCTTCCTGTAGGGTTTGAGTATTCTAAGAGTACAATGGCTGTAACACAGGATTCTTCGATAAGTGAGATGCAGGAGACTGGTATTGGTCAGGGAAGGACGATGATGACACCGCTTCACAATATGATGATAGCGGCTAGTGTTGCTAATGATGGCGTTATGATGACTCCTTATATTGTTGACAGTATAAGTGACAGTGAGGGAAGAATGGTTGTTAAGAATAAGCCAACAGAGGCAGGAACTGTGATGTCAGCAGAAGAGGCAGAATACCTTACAGAATGCATGAGAGAGGTAATAACTTCTGGTACAGGAAATTCTATGAAATATTCATCATATGAAGCTGCTGGTAAAACAGGTTCGGCACAGTATGACAGTAGTGATAATATACATTCGTGGTTTGTTGGTTTTGCACCGGCAGAAAATCCACAGATTGCTATAAGCGTAGTACTTGAGGGAGGATATTCAGGCTCAAGTGCCCAGTACACAGCTAAAGCTGTGTTCGATGCATTTCGGCTTTGAATAAGGTGTCGAAAAAAGTGTAATTAGTCTAGAGGTTAGCCTTGATTATAGAAGTTATATTCCGTGGCAAGATTTTGTGTTATAAACTATATGAATACACATGATGGATGGTTCTTCCTAAAGGAACTGTTGAAAAGGGCAGAAACGCATTTGGAAGCAATAAGAGAATATACTTGAAGAAAGTGGCGCAAGCGTTAAGGTCAGAGAATATATAGGTGAAACGCAGTACGCCTTTAAAGCAGGTAGCAGACATATAGATAAAAGTGTTTACTGGTATTTATGCGAGGCTGATAGCTATGACTGTAAGCCACAGAGAGAAGAATATTTTTATGATGTTGGGTTTTATAAGTATCATGAGTGGTTCATATCATCTTCTTGAGTTTGATAATGAAAAGCAGATATTATCAGAGGCTTATTCAATATACAGGAAACTAAAAAGAGAAGGAAACTGGTGATTATGATAGTAGGTTCAATAGGTAATATTTTAGATGGCAATATATATCTTGTAAGCCAGGGTGAGAATATAAGGCAGACACAACAGACAGATTTTGATGGCATGATCAATCAGATAAGTTCTGGCAGCGAATCACTGGATGATATATTTAAGGAGGTATCTGACGAATATGGTGTTGATCTTAACCTGTTAAAAGCTGTGGCAAAGGCAGAGTCAGATTTTGATACAGAGGCGGTTTCAAGCTGCGGCGCACAGGGAATTATGCAGCTTATGCCAACAACAGCCCAGTCACTTGGGGTAGAAGATCCGTTTGATGCAAGACAGAATATAACAGGTGGAGCTAAGATGTTAGCATATCTTCTTGATGATTATAATGGAAATGTGTCGCTGGCACTTGCTGCATATAATGCTGGAAGCGGAGCTGTGAGCAGATATGGTGGTGTTCCTCCATATAATGAAACACTGCGCATATAGACAGGATCAATGATATTCTTGGAGGGGTATTATCAAACGATTCAAGAACTATAGACGGAGCGGCTAAAACAGATATGTCAGGAAGTGAGGCAGTAGAGGATACAGGGATTATGGTTAGTTCATCATCTGCATCAGAACAAAGCGATGCAGTATCTTTGGATAAAAATGGACTGAATAGGTTAAGAAGCCAGATAACTGCTAACAGAGCTTATGTTGCAGGACAGAGGACTTCATATACTTCATCTGGTTATAGAACAACAAGGACACTGCTGGATTATGATGACTATAAATATGTTATGAATACATATAAAGCTATATTATCGAAGCGTTTTTTCTGTATCAGACAATGAGCTTATGAATTACTATAAGACAGCATTGACTGGCTCAGTAAGAGAAAAAATGTTCTTAATATGTTAGGAATCAGCAAAACACTATAGAATAAAGATTAGATAAGAGAGGGAGAGATTATGAGCAACAGAATTAAGGTTAAGCATTATATAATAAAACATTTAAAGAGATTTAGATATGAGGCGATTTTTCTGTTATTTTAAAGATATTTTTGGCTGCGGGATGACTGTGTGGATGGCAGAACAGATAGGTGCTACTATCAATCTTGATGATATAACACATATTGATTTTCTTGATAAGATATTAGACGGTAAGTTCCCTGAAACTATGAGCTGCAGATATAATCCAGGTGGATATTTCCAGCTTGGTACATCTATTATGGATAATCCGGGTGATGCCAAATATGGTATGACACATGACCAGATTATTGAAGCATTTAAGATATTAAAGAGCAAGGGGGTTAAGCATTTTGGTATCCATTCATTCCTTGCAAGTAATACAGTATCTAATGAATATTATCCAACACTTGCTAAGATTTTATTCGAGCTTGCAGTTGAGTTAAGAGACAAAACAGGTGCAGATATTAAATTCGTAAATCTTTCAGGCGGTGTTGGTGTTGCTTACAAGCCAGATCAGGAGCCTAACGATATTGCAGTTATCGGTGAAGGGGTACACAAGGTATATGATGAGGTTCTTGGTGCGGCCGGAATGGGTGATGTTGCAATCTATACAGAGCTTGGAAGATTTATGCTTGCTCCATATGGCTGTCTTGTAACTAAGGCAATTCATGAGAAGCATATCTATAAGGAATACATCGGAGTTGATGCATGTGCATCTAACCTTATGCGTCCGGCAATCTATGGTGCATATCATCATATTACTGTTGCGGGTAAAGAGGATGCACCTTGCGACCACAAGTATGATGTCACAGGTTCTTTATGTGAGAACAGTGATAAGTTTGCAATTGACAGAATGCTTCCAAAGATTGATATGGGTGACTATCTGGTAATTCATGATACAGGAGCACACGGCTTCTCAATGGGTTACCAGTACAATGGAAAGTTAAGATCAGCAGAACTTCTTCTTAAGGAAGATGGCAGTGTTCAGATGATCAGACGAGCAAGGAAAAGGTATATGAAGAATTTAGGGTATATTGCTAGTGAAATAACAAAAGGAAAAAATCTTGAAGAGAATCTTGAAAAAATATGGAAAAGGTTTGACTTCCCTTTATAATGGTCTTGCTTATATTAAGTTATCTATGAATTATTATACGATTCTTAATATGATTAAAGATAACGAAATAGATGATGAGCATTTCTTGGAGATATTTCAAGGCGTGAATGAGGTTATAGAACTGTCTTCTATAGATTCATCTGTGGCAGAAAGAAGTATGCTTGTAGAAAAAATAGAGAGTCTTAGAAATCAGATTATAAGCATAATGGAGAGTGTTACAGATTATGTTGATAAGTTCAAGGTGTATGAGCATGTCTTAAACAGGGTTGAACATAGATATGATGACAGCGTATTTGATGAGGAATACTATAATACATATATGACTAATGATATTATGCATTATATATTCTCTGATAAGGATAACGTGTCTATTAATGCCAGGATATCGGATGTAGTAGGGCAGCTTCCTGTAAGAATGTCAAAAGGAAGATTTTATGACCATATAAGCGATGCATTCACCCTTTATCATGGCGCACAGAAGCAGACAATAGACGATTTTTATTATTCGTTGAGTACAAGTGCCATGCTTGGCAGGGCAGATATGGATAACAGCTTTTTTACGGATATGCATGATATATATGTAACACTTGATAAGGCTGACTATAAAAATCTCGACCAGGCCGGATATACAAGACTTAAAGGTGCGTTGGATATTGCAACAGAAAAGATGGCTGATGCAGCTGATATATATGTTCTTCTCGCACAGATAGTAAATGATCTGTATACAATTATATTATCTGACAATAATACAATTGGAGATAGCAATGAGGTGAATGCATCAAAAGATATTATAAGAAAGTCAAAGGCTGTTTTTGAGGATGAACAGGATCTTGATGAAATAGCAGTGCTTTTTGAAGCGTTTGAAGGCAAACAGGAGCATATTCTTGAAGCGATTATGTCAGCTGATTTTGCTACACAGTATGCTTTCGGAAACCTTAAAGAAAAGCTGGCTGATATGTCTATGCTTGATATGTATAAAGATCTGGATGTTATTCAGAAATTACAATCTGGAAGTGATTTTGTAGATATAGCACCTAAGGAATATTTTGAAGAGATACCTGCTGATTCATATGCCGATTCTGTTGCAGAGAGGTTTATAAAAGAACTTGATGAACTGTTTGCATCAAAAGAGGTATGTGTAAGACGGGCTGTGATGGCATCGGTATTATCAATGCTTCCTGTATTTTTTAATAATACAGAAGAAATACAGGATTATATTAACAGTTCGCTTATACAATGCAGCGATGAGGCAGAAAAAAAGGCTGTTGTTGAAGTTATAAGAATGTTGATTAGTGGTCAGTAGATTGGATTATGGGAGCATATTGTGAAGTGGTATAAAGGACTATATATGGGCGATGAAGCGAGAAAAGCTAAATATAAGATCTTAGGTCGTGTTGTAAAGAAGAAACTGTCATTTGATACATATCTTATAACACTGCCATCGAATCCTTCCAATATACTTGATGTGTATTCTGCTAATGTGCTGTTGCAGCCACACCTTAAAGAAAAAAAGGTTCTTAAAGATATATATGTTGTTGGAATGGCAAAAGGACGCATGGAAGCACTTGAACTTGTAAGAGATATAATTGATGAGGTGTATCACAATACTGGCGGCTTTGATATAAGCGGATATTTGAAGTTTGGAAATAAACGGTAGGAGGAATGTTCGTTGGTGCATATCTTATTATTGATACTTAAGATTATCGGAATAATTCTTCTTATTATTGCTGGTTTGTTGCTGCTTGCGGTGATCACAGTTCTTTTTGTACCTGTCAGGTATAGGATTTTGGCAGATTATCATGGGCATTTTAAGGGAAAGCTGCATGTTGGATGGCTTTTTAATCTTTTTTGAGAATAAATATGTCTTATGATAAAGAATCTGATATCAGGGTTAAGGCTTTGTTTTTTACGTTATATGACAGCAATAAACAGCAGGATAGTCAAGTTGGGAATAAACCCCAGAAAGTTAAAAAAGCCAAAGCATAAAAAAGAAAAGAATTTGTTTTTGATGAAAAAAAAAAGAAAATGTTTATCATGAACATGATAGTGTAGCAGCCACGGAATCAGTAACGAAAAAAAGTGAGACACTGGTAAAAGAAAACTATAGTAAAAAGCCGGAGACTGGGTCTACAAAAAAACAGCTAAAAAGCCTGATGAAGCTCAAAACGGACAGCAAAAAAAGAAGAAAACACAGATGGCAGAATAGCTGTATTGATAGATAAAGCTAAGAATATATTAAAAAAATAAAGCTTAAAACCATAAAGGCTATAAAAACAAAGGATACGCTTAAAGCAAAAATTGATGAAATAAAAACTGCGATTGAAGATGAGCCAAATAAAGAAATGTTCAGATTCCTGCTTGAACAGTTTAAGACTTCTTCTTCATGAAATTAAACCTGTTAAGCAGGATATTAATATTCATTATGGGTGTGAGGATCCTTATATTACTGGCAAAATCCTTGTCTATGCCTCAATGTTTTACGGATTTATCGGCATAGATATGAATATAACCCCGGATTTTGAACAGGAAATAATAGAGGGAAGCATATATTTAAAAGGCAGAATAAGGATATACAAGCTTCTGCTTATAGCGTTTCGTGTATACAGAAATGACAGATTTCGGAAACTGGTATTTAAAAGATAGAATGGAGGAGTGTATATGGCAGAGAATAATAAGAACAGTTTTGATACAACCGTTGCATCACTTTTTAAGGGGATGGATTCGTTTATATCAGCGAAGACAGTTGTTGGTGAAGCTGTGCATGTGAAGGATACTATAATTTTACCATTATGTGATGTTTCATTTGGCGTTGGTGCCGGAGCTTTTGCAGGTGATAAAAAGAATAATGCAGGTGGAGTCATGACTGCAAAAATGTCAAGTGCTGTTCTTGTAATACAGAATGGTGCGACAAAGCTTGTTAATATCAAAAATCAGGATACAGTTACTAAGATACTGGATATGGTTCCTGATGTTGTTGATAAAATAACTGGCAGATTTGGTGATGTTAAGATGGATGATGATATAGATGAAGCCATCGGAGATGTTTCAAAGGAAGATTGATTGTATTTTGCAATAATAAGCATTTTGGCGTTTGTTCATTTTTTTATATGAGACTGTAAGTTATATATATAAAAAAATAACATATATTTTAGTATGGAAATCTGTGGTATACTACTATGCTTTTAACCAGGATTAGACATTTTATAAATTGTGTGGGGGATTAAAATGTGCCGGATGCTTGGATTTATATTATTCTGGATTGCTGTTGGAATGATAATAACACTGCTTCTTGGCAGATAACTTGTTTTTATGCATATCTATTATTATTATATTGATTGCTTGTAATCAGGATATAATATGTTCTGCTGACAGAATATAAATTTTCTAAAAAAAGTGTTGCAAAATATTTTGTGTATCTGATACAATAATTTCTGTTGTGGGTAAATTACCCAATACCGGTAAGGAGGTGTAATTGAAATGGCTAAGTGTGCAATTTGCGAAAAAGGTCCTCACTTTGGTAATGCAGTGAGTCATTCTCATAGAAGATCTAATAAAGTTTGGAATGCTAATGTTAAGTCTGTTAAAGTAAAGGTTAACGGAAATGCTAAGAAGATGTATGTTTGTACTTCATGCTTACGTTCTGGTTTAGTTGAGCGTGCATAATCTATGAGCTTTAAAGTTAATACCAGTATATTAAGGTGAATTGCGCAAAACGCGATTCACTTTATTTTTTGGACATTCATTTGATAATCAAAGTTTAATAAAGAATTCGAAAATGTGTTTATTTTTCTGTAGAAAGATAGTATAATATTTGTGCTATTTATATACATATTTTTATGTAAAGTTTGACTGCGCGAAACTTGCATCCGTATTACGGGTGTTAACAAATACAAGCCGCAGTATTGGAGGACTATCTATGAAGGGAACTTTGGAGAATAAACTTGGAAAAGTTTCGATTGATTCGGAAGTTATTGCACAGTACGCAGGTTCTACAGCAGTTGAGTGCTTTGGAATTGTGGGTATGGCTGCTGTCAGCATGAAAGACGGACTTGTTAAGCTTCTTAAAGGAGACAGCCTTACAAGAGGAATCAGTGTGGTTATAGATGAGAATAATCTTATTGAGATTGATTTTCATGTTATTATATCTTATGGTGTAAGCATTGCTGCAGTAGCAGATAATCTTATTGAGAATGTTAAGTATAAAGTGTCAGAATTTACCGGCCTTGAGATTAAGAAAATCAACATATATGTTGAAGGCGTAAGAGTAATTGATTAATTGAAATATTGTTATAATGCTTAATTGCAGAATGGAGGAAAATTGTGGCTACTAATACAATAGATGCAGCACTTGTGCAGAAGATGTTTCTTGCAGGCGCTAAGAATCTTGAATCAAAGAAAGAATGGATTAATGATCTGAATGTATTCCCTGTACCAGATGGTGATACAGGTACTAACATGACTCTTACTATTATGTCAGCAGCTAAGGAAGTAAGTTCTATTGCTAACCCAACTATGGAGAATCTTTCTAAGGCTATATCATCAGGTTCGCTAAGAGGCGCCAGAGGTAATTCGGGTGTTATCTTATCACAGCTCTTAAGAGGCTTTACTAAGGAGATGAAGGGCGTAACTGAAATTACTGTTGAGACACTTGCACTTGCAACAAGCAGAGCTACAGAGACAGCATATAAGGCAGTTATGAAGCCAAAGGAAGGAACAATCCTTACAGTTGCTAAGGGTATTTCTGATAAGGCTGCTGAGATTGCATCACAGACAGATGATATTGAAGAGGCTATGCGTATAATTATTGAACATGCTGAATATGTACTTTCTAAGACACCTGATATGCTTCCTGTCCTTAAAGAAGCGGGAGTTGTGGATTCAGGCGGACAGGGACTTGTTGTTGTTCTTAAGGGAATGTATGATGCACTTACAGGAAAGGTTACAGATTTTTCTATAACAGAGAGTAAGCCATCCAATGAACAGACAGTTCCAGGCTCAGGAAAGGGAGCTGCTGTAGAGAATGTAGATATAAAGTTCGGTTATTGCACCGAGTTCATAATTATGCTTGATAAGGAATTTGATGAGAAGACTGAAGCAGACTTCAAAGCATTCCTTACATCGATAGGTGATTCTATAGTATGTGTTGCTCTTGATGATATTGTTAAGGTTCATGTGCATACTAACCATCCAGGTCAGGCATTTGAGAAGGCCTTGGAATATGGTCAGCTTACTAAGATGAAGGTCGATAATATGCGAGAGGAGCATAACCAGAAGGTTGTTGCACAGTCAGAACTGCAGGCGGCAGCAGCTAAGCAGGCTATGGAGAAAAATTCTGAAGCTGAACAGAAAAAAGCTGAGCCAGCTAAGGATTTTGGATTTATCACAATTGCACCGGGAAGCGGAATCGCAGAGATTTTTAAGGGACTTGGTGTTGATGAAGTTATTGAAGGCGGCCAGACAATGAACCCTTCGACAGAGGATATCCTTAATGCAGCAGATAAGATTAATGCCAAGACAATATATGTTCTTCCTAATAACAGCAATATTATTCTTGCAGCTAACCAGGCAGCATCAATTGTTGAAGACAAGGAACTTGTTGTTATCCCTACTAAGACAGTACCACAGGGAATTACAGCTATGATTAACTTTGAGACAACACGCAGTGCTAAGGATAACGGTGATGCGATGACAGACAGTCTTTCAACAGTTAAGTCTGGACAGCTTACTTATGCTGTAAGAGATACATCAATTGATGGCAAGGAGATTAAGAAGGATAATTATCTTGGATTAGGTGATAAGGGACTTGCTGCAGTTGGTACTGATATGGATGAGACTCTTCTTGAGATGATTGAGTCAATGATGTCGGATGAAGCTGAACTTATAAGTGTTTACTATGGAGCTGATATTGAAGAAGCTGCTGCCGAGGCAGTTGTTTCTAAGATTGAAGAAAAGTTCCCTGATGTAGATGTTGAACTTCAGTTTGGTGGACAGCCGGTTTATTATTATATTGTATCTGTTGAGTAAGAATTATGAATATAACAGAATTAAAGGGAATCGGCGCTAAGACAGCTGAGAATTTTAACAGGCTTTCGGTATACACAGTATCGGATCTCGTGGGGTTATACCCACGGGATTACGATGTATACCATGAGCCTGTTTTTGTTAAAGATATAAGCCATGAATCAGAGCATACAGAGGTAGCTGTTGAAGGACAGGTATGCAAAAGCCCGGATATATATGGGAGCGGCAGGCTTAAGATATTAACTGTGACTATAAAGATTATAATATGGCGACTATAAAATGCAGCTGGTATAATATGCCATTTTTAAAGAATACATTAAGGCTTGGAACAAGATATGTATTCAGGGGGAGAATTGTTGTAAAGAATGGAGAATATGCATTAGAGCATCCTGATATATACACCATGGCAGCTTATGCAGTATAAGGAAAAACAGGGAACACTGCAGCCAATATATCCTCTGACTAAAGGTCTTACTAACAATACTGTTACTAAGGCAGTTGCACAGGCACTTGAAAAATACAGCGCAGGACTTGAAAAGGAATATATACCTGATTATATAAGAAAGAGATATTCGCTTGCTGAGCATAATTTCAGTGTTGTTAATATACATTTTCCTAAGACAATGGAAGAATATGTTCAGGCGAGACACAGACTTGCGTTTGAAGAGTTTTTTTTATTGTTCTAGCAACTCTTTCATTAAAGAGTGCAAATGAACGCATACCGAACAGCTATGTAATACTAGAAAGCAAAGAAAAGAATCAATTCCTTGAAAGCTTGTCATATTCACTTACTAATGCACAGTTAAGGACTGTGTCAGAGGTTGCACAAGATATGTCAGGTGAACACCTGTGCAGCCGTCTGATACAGGGGGATGTAGGCTCAGGAAAGACAGTTGTTGCAACAATTGCACTTATCAATACGGTTATTGCAGGATATCAGGGAGCATTGATGGCACCAACAGAGGTTCTTGCAAGACAGCATTATGAATCGTTTGTTAAAGGCTTTGAAAAGGCGGGACTTGATATCAGAGTTGAACTTCTTGTTGGTTCAATGACAGCGAAACAGAAAAAGGAAGCATATGCAAGGATTGCAGATGGAACTGCCGGAATAATAGTAGGAACGCATGCGTTGATACAGGAAAAGGTTGAATATAAAGAACTGGCACTTGTTATAACAGATGAGCAGCACAGATTCGGAGTAAACCAGCGCCGTGACTTTTCACAGAAAGGGAAAAGCCCGCATATTCTTGTAATGAGTGCAACGCCAATACCAAGAACTCTGGCAATTATACTGTACGGTGACCTTGATATATCAATAATTGATGAGATGCCTGCGAACAGACTTCCTATAAAGAATTGTGTTGTGGATGAAAGCTACAGACCGAAGGCGTATGCATTTATACACAATCAGGTTGCTTCCGGCAGACAATGCTATGTAATATGTCCAATGGTTGAGGACAGTGAGGCTGTAGAGGCTGAAAATGTTGTTGATTACACGGCAATGCTTAAGAAAGAACTTCCGGATATAAGGATAGAATATCTTCATGGCAAGATGCGCATCGTTAAAGAATGAGGTGATGGAAAGATTATGCAGCACATACAGATGTGCTTGTATCAACTACTGTTATAGAGGTTGGTGTTAATGTGCCTAACAGCACAGTTATGATGGTAGAGAATTCGGAAAGCTTTGGGCTTGCACAGCCTTGAGATACTGAACAAGTCTAACGATGGATTCAGGATTGCAGAGGAAGATTTAAAGCTGCGTGGTCCGGGAGATTTCTTTGGGATAAGGCAAAGTGGTGATTTTGATTTCGGAATAGCTGATATTTACACAGATGCTAAGACGTTAAAGGAAGCCTCAGAGTCCGCAAAAAAGTATTGCGGATGGTGTGATAAATATAAGCAAAGAACAGCAGTCAGCTCTAAAAAATAAGCTTGATGAATATACTATCAAATGTCTTGAAAAAAATTAATCTGTAGGATTATGTATGCTTAAAGGTGTATACAGAATGGAGGTAGTGTGAAAAATAAGATTTTTCACATGCAAGAATGGAGGATTATTATGAGACAGATGGAGTTTACTATGAGCCGGCCTAATCTTGTTAAGCCGGGTGATGAGGTAGATATAACTGAAGGAAAGCTTCCAAGCAGCTATTATTATACGATAGAACCTGCGGTGGCAATGTCTGGGAATTATTCAACACCAGACAGATTAAAGTCAAGGCATGGGGTTGTAAAAGAAGTTGGAGAGACGAGCAGGGGCTACTATGTTCTTGCAGAGTTTGATGAATAGATAAATATAGAAAGGTTTGGATATTAATAATGGATAAAAAAGAAAGAGGCAGCTTCACAGGCGGCATAGGCTTTGTTCTTGCTGCTGCCGGAAGTGCAGTAGGACTTGGTAATTTATGGAGATTTCCATATCTGGCAGCGCAATATGGGGGAGGAATATTTATTCTTGTATACATTATACTTGCGTTGACATTTGGCTTTACACTTATGACAACAGAGATAGCTATAGGAAGAAAAACAAAGCTTAGTCCTACAAGAGCATATAGCAAGGTTGATAAAAAATTTGGATTTATAGGACCTATTGCGTTCATAATTCCTGTTATTATTCTTCCATATTACTGCGTAATAGGTGGCTGGGTTACAAAATATGTGACAGTTTTGCAACGGGAGAGGTTACTGAGGCAGCAAATGATTCGTTTTTCGGAAACTTTGTCAGTCAGGAATGGGCACCACTTGTCTTTTTTATAATTTTTCTTGCACTTACTTCGATTATAGTTATATCAGGAGTTGAAAAAGGAATTGAGAATGTCAGCAGATTCCTTATGCCAGTTCTTATTGTGCTTGCGATTGTAATATGTATTTACGTCATAATGCTTCCTGGTTCTAAAGATGGTATAAAGTATTATCTGCTTCCTGATTTTAGCAAGTTTTCGTTTAAAACAGTATGTGCGGCAATGGGACAGATGTTTTACTCAATGAGTCTTGCAATGGGTATTATGATAACTTATGGTTCATATACTAAAGACGAGGTGAGTCTTGTAAAATCAGTTAACCAGATTGAAATATTTGATACAGCTATAGCACTTCTTGCTGGTATGATGGTTGTTCCAGCAGTATATATATTCAGCGGAGAAGCTGGTACGCAGGCGAGCGGTGCAGGTCTTATGTTTGTAACACTTCCTAAGGTGTTTGGACAGATGGCTGCTGGAAGAATTATTGAGTATTGTTTTTCGCTCTTGTATTTTTTGCAGCACTTACAAGCTCTGTTTCAGTCATGGAAGCGATAGCATCTATGATTATGGATAGACTGGGAATAAGCCGTCTTAAGGCGTGCATAGGAATCATAGTATTTTCAGTATTACTTGGAATACCATGTTCGCTGGGCAATGGTGTATGGGCTCATGTTACAATATTAGGTATGGATTTCCTGACATTTTGTGATTTCATAAGTAATAGTCTGCTCCTTCCGGTTGTTGCTTTCCTTACATGTATTCTTATCGGATGGTTTGCTAAACCAGACTATGTTATAGATGAAGCAACAAAGAATGGTGAGACATTTAAAAAGGGAGCTTATATACAGAGTGATGGTTAAGTATATAGCACCTGTTCTACTTCTTATTATTCTTGTGTTTTATACACTGGCGCAGTTTGGAGTTATCAGTTATTAGTTATAAGTTATCAGTGATAGGTTATGCTGGATTAGCAATATATGTCATGGTCATAATTATATTACCTCCTGAATATACATTTACAAGTGTATATTCAGGAGGTTTTTTTGTTATGGAGGCTAATACGTCATATACGGATGCTGGTTATGATATGTATAACGATATTAAACACAGAACTAATGGTGAAATATATCTGGGAGTAGTAGGACCAGTAAGAACAGGAAAGTCAACATTTATAAGAAGATTTATGGAATTATGTGTGCTTCCTGTAATGCAGGATGAAAATGAAAAGAAAAGAGCTACAGATGAACTGCCACAGGCATCTGGTGGAACCACTATTATGACGACAGAACCAAAGTTTATACCAAAAAGAGGCTGCACTTATAACACCATTTGATGGAATAAGTGTTAAAGTAAGGATGGTTGATTGTGTCGGATATATGATAGAAGGTGCTAACGGACACATGGAAAATGGTGTTGAAAGAATGGTTAAAACTCCATGGAATAGCGAGGAGATACCGTTTTCCAAGGCGGCTGAAACAGGTACTAAAAAGGTGATTACAGAACATTCTACGATTGGTATAGTGGTAACAACTGATGGAAGTATAACGGGGATAGACAGGAAAGATTATATTCCTGCAGAAGAAAAGACTATAAATGAGCTTAAACAGATAAGCAAACCATTCGTTGTTCTGCTAAACAGTGTTAAACCTTATTCAAAGGAAACAAGCAGACTGGCAGCTGATATGACCGAGAAATATGATGTTTCAGTTATGCCGGTTAATTGTGATCAGCTAAAGCAGGAGGATGTAAACAGGATATTTGAAAGTATCCTTAAAGAATTCCCGGTCAAAGAAATAGATTTTAATACGCCAGCATGGACACAGGTTCTGCCATCAAAACACTGGCTGAGAAAGGAACTTTGTCAGGTGGCACATCAGATGCTTAATGATGTTAATACTATAAAAGATGCAGATAATTATGAATATAATAATGATAATGAATACATAAAACAGCTTACAATAAGTGATGTAAACATGGCAGAAGGCGTGGTAAGTGTGGATTATGATATGAGTCAGGGGATATATTATGATATATTAAGTGAACTTACAGGAACCAGCATCCGTAACGAATATGAACTTGTAAGCATAATAAGAGACCTGTCTATAAGGAAAAAGGAGTATGAGGGCATAGGAGAGGCTATGTCACAGGTTAATCTGTCAGGCTTTGGCGTAGTAACACCTGTAAGAAATGCGATAGAACTTGATGAACCGGTTGTTATAAAAAATGGAAATAAGTATGGTGTGAGAATAAAAGCAAGAGTACCTTCGGTAAATCTGCTTAAAACTCAGATAAATATAGAAATTGCACCAATAGTTGGAACAAAAAACCAGGCAGATGACCTGATTGACTATATAAAGAAGAGCACGAATGACAATCCTGATGGTATATGGGACACAAGCATATTTGGAAAAACGATAGAACAGATTGTGGATGATGGTATATATGAAAAAACTCATAATATAACAAAAGAAAATATGGATAAAATAAGTGAAACGATAGAAAAGGTAATGAATGAAAATTCCGGGCTTGTATGTCTGATTGTATAGATAAATGCTTGATTGTATATGATGAATCTGATAAAATGAATTGTAAATAATGTACTTATAAATGATGGGTGGAATTCTGCCTGTTCTATAGGAGGATAGTGTGAAAAATAAGATTTTTTCACACGCAAGATTTGTGCTTCGCACAAACTTGAGATGCGCAAAGAAGCAGCGCAAGAATGGAGGACAATATGAAAAAAGTAGAAGATTACGTAAGAAATATTCCGGATTTTCCAGAAAAGGGGATTATATTCAGGGATATAACATCGGTTATACAGAGTCCGGAGGGATTAAAGCTTGCTATAGATGGCATGAATGATTTACTTAAGGATGTTGATTATGATATAGTTGCAGGACCAGAATCACGAGGCTTTATATTTGGTGTACCAGTTGCATATGCTAACGGTGGCTTCTGATGGGTGCTGGAAAGATAACTGCACTTAATGTTGATTTTCTTGAAGAGTACAATATTAAGCTAAAAAATATAACAGAAGATTTATCTGATATAATGAAAAGATCATGGCTTCTTGAAACTGGAAATGTTGATGGCTCTATTATGGAAATGGCACTTGATTATCTTAGAATGCTTACA
>VOFC01004101.1_pt1 | contig 17350 bp, 28 predicted proteins | sample 5384161 | NCBI WGS metagenome assembly VOFC01 (sample SAMN12384722, study PRJNA508395) | human gut metagenome | isolation source: healthy gut B | host: Homo sapiens
GGAATATTCCTCCGGCAGGCTCTCGAACAGTTCGCTGTGCCCGCAGGAAGGGCCGCTCCCTCATCCTCAAATACAAAATGATAGCTTCCAATCACGGCTTTCCTTCCGTTGATCGTGGTGGAAATACCATGTGCCACCACATACCCACCTTGGAATGCATCTCCTCAGATCCAGACCTTTTTCCCTGGCTGCCGCAACAACCGCTTTTGCCATGGAATGCGGGAAATGCTCCTCCATGCAGGCTGCAATCCTAAGAAGCTCATCCGGACTGTCCCCGTTAAAGAAACCACTTTTGCCACGGTCGGCTTTTGCCTTGGTCAGTGTGCCGGTCTTATCAAAGACGATTGTATCTGCCTCAGCCATTGCCTCTAAATATTTTCCGCCCTTGACCGTCACATTGTAAAAACTAGCCTCACGGATCGCCGACAATACAGAGATCGGCATGGCAAGCTTTAATGCGCAGGAGAAATCCACCATCAGAATCGACAGCGCCCTTGTCGCATTCCGGGTCAGAAGGTAAGTGAGCGCCGTGCCGCCGAGGGAATACGGTACCAGACGATCCGCCAGATGCTCCCCGGCTCTCAAGCCCGGACTTTAACTTCTGGGATTCCTCGATCATCTGCACAACCTTGTCGTAGCGGCTGGAGCCGCCTACCGCCTTCACGAGAATGGTAAGCTCCCCTTCCTCGACTACAGTTCCTGCATAGACATAATTCTCACTAATCCGGCGTACCGGCTCGGATTCTCCGGTTAAGGATGCCTGGTTGACCATCGCCTCGCCGTCTGTCACGACGCCGTCAAACGGGATTACATTGCCCATATGGACAACCACCTCGTCTCCTCACGGACTTCCTTCGCGCCGACAAGAACCTCCACGCCGTCCTTCTTCAGCCATACTTTGCCGACATTCAAAGGACATGGTGCGCGCAAGGTCGCCGACGGACTTCTTGTGTCCACTCTTCTAACAGCTCGCCGATGCCAAGCAGGAACATGATCGATCCCGCCGTCTCGGTATCACCGCGCAGAATAGACACTCCGATCGCCGTCGCATCGAGTACCGGTACTTCGATCTTTCGTGCCGCCAGTGTCTTTATGCCCTTCCAGATGTAGCGGAACGACTTGACCGTCGTCCAGCACGCCCGGATGGGATACGGCAGAAAAATCCTGGATGCATAGCGTCTCACCACTCTGCCGATCAGCTTCTCCTGGTAGCTTGCATTCAGCTCTCTTCCGGAATTCTCGATCAGCCCGTTCGGCACCTCCACATCTTCATAGTGGAAATGTCTGAGCTTGTCGATCAGTTCCGCTCTGCTGCCGTCATAACAGATGACTGCGTCACCCGTACGCTCATACACCTTGGCGCTTGAGACCTGTATATCATTTTGTAAAAATACAGAAGCGTATCCGCCTGTGCACAACTCATGCGGTACTGTGCCACGTGAATCCGCATCCGCCCCTTAATCTCATGCTTGATTGCAAACTTCACTTTACTCGCCTCTTATCAAAATCTTATTCTTCGGTGTTCTCTGCAGTCCCGGTCTTCTGCTGCTTCTGCCTCTGCATCTGCAAGTGCCTCTGCCTCAGCCTTGGCTGCGCGCTCCTCATTGATCTCCTTTGCGCCTGCATAGATGTCACCGGCATTCTCCTGTACGGTGCTTACGGTGTTCATCACGCACTCTTTTGCTCTTAAGAAAGCTGCGGTACAGCTTGTGTAAACCTTCTTGGCATCCTTGCTGGAAAGTACCTTGATACCGGCTGTTCCAAATAATACGCCGCCTGCAAAAATTCCTGTCTTCTTCCAATCGATCTTCTCAAAACACTTTAACATATGTATCCTCCATTCCATGCACAATCCCGTGCATCCTTTGCTGAACATGTTGTTCGCTCTTTACATTATTGTGCATTATAGTACCGCTTTTTGTATTTTTCCAGTATTTTTTCGTTATTGATAAACTTCATCATTATCCACCATTTTCCATCCTGCTCCCGGTTTTTAATACCTCCGCCGGATGGCTGCGTTTTTTCCTTATTATAAACCGGTTCATACCGGCTGCATAACCGATGGCATCAAAAAACCTGTAAAACAGCAGAGATTTACTGATCCCTGCCACTCCTTTTATTTCTATATTTTTCTATTTCTCTTCCGGTTCGTCCCCAAGCATCTCCGTAAGCGTGTGCCAGCCGAGTACCGCACATTTGACACGCGCCGGCATGTGAAATGTCCACAAGCGCCGATGCCTCCTCGAGTTCTTCTAATTCCTCGTCCGATACCGTCCCTTTAATCATCCGAAAGAACAGATCCGCCAGGTGCATGGCCTCTTCCTTGGTCTTTCCGATGACCAGATCCAGCATGATATCCACGGAAGCCTGTGAGATGGCGCAGCCGTCGCCCGTAAAGGTTCCCTCCTCCGCAATCCTGCCGTCCTCCACGCGCAGCTGCAGCACAATATCATCCCCGCAGCTCGGATTCACACCCTCAAGCACCAGATTTGCATCCGCAAGTCTTCTCCTTGTGCCCCGGATAGCGGTTGTGATCCGTCAGCACCTCATTATAAAATGTCCGGTTATTCATATCCCATCATCCTCCTGACTTGTGCCAGCTGATCCAGAAATCGTCCGACATCCTCTGGCGTATTATAAAATGCCACGCTCGCTCTGGCACAGGACGAAATGCCGAGCCATTCCAACAGCGGCTGGGCGCAGTGATGTCCCGCCCGCACCGCGACATGCGCCTCATCTAAGATCGATGCAATATCATGCGGGTGTACATCATCCACGGTAAAAAGCTCACAATTCCGCAGTGCTCCTTTTCGTCCCCGCTTCCCAGAATATGCACGCCCGGAATTTTTTCATTCCGGCAAGCAGCTGGGCGGTAAGGGCATCTCCTCGCGCTCCGTGATTTCTTTCCAGCCGATGGATTCCAGATAATCGATCGCGGCGGCAAGCGCGACCGCGCCTCCCGCATTGACCGTCCCTGCCTCAAACTTATGGGGAAGTTCGGCAAATACGGCTCCCTCTCTCGTCACACGGTCAATCATCTCCCCGCCGGTCAGAAACGGCGGCATCTCCTCTAAAAGTTCCTGTTTTCCATAGAGCACACCGATCCCCATCGGCGCCATCAGCTTGTGTCCGGAAAATGCCAGAAAATCCACGTCAAGTGCCGTGACATCGATCGGCATATGCGGCGCTGCCTGTGCCGCATCCGCCAGTACCACACCGCCGTTTTCGTGTACCATCCCGATCAGTTTTTCTGCCGGGGTCGCCCGTCCAAGCACATTCGAGACAAGTGTCAGCGCGGCAAGCTTTTGTGTGCGGTGTGACGGCATCACAGATTTTCTCCTCCGTAAAACTGCCGTCCGGTTCACACTCCAGATATTTAAGCGTGGCTCCGGTTCGTCTGGCCGCCATCTGCCACGGAAGCAGGTTGCTGTGATGCTCCATGATCGTGACAAGAATCTCATCCCCAGGCTTTAACCGGGGCAGCGCATAGCTGTACGCCACCAGGTTGATGCCCTCGGTCGTATTTCTGGTAAAAATGATTTTCTCTCTCACTCTTCGCATGTACAAACCGTGCGACGCGCTCTCTCGCATGCTCATACTGCTCTGTCGCCTCCACGCCCAGCTCATAGAGCCCGCGCAGCGGATTGGCATTCCGGCGCTCATAGAATTCCCGCTCCGCATCGAGCACGCACGCCGGCCGCTGTTCTGTCGCCGCGTTGTCGAGGTAAGCGATATCGCTTTCCGCAAGCAGCGGAAAATCTTTTTTATAATCTGTCATATGCATTGCTCCTTCAGATAAGTGTCAACAGCGCCGCGCACCTCCTCTGACGGGATCTGGCTGTTTATCGCTTCGATCTTCGCCAGTGTCAGAAGTCTCTGTGCCTCCTCCGGGGGAATGCCTCGTGGCGGCATAAAAGAGCATGTTCTCGTCGAGCTTACCGATGGAAGCGCCGTGATTGCCCTCCACATCCTCCTCCGCGCACAGGATTAACGGATGGTCTGGTTGACCATATTGTCACCGACAAGAAGCACATCCTCCTTCTCGTCTCCCTTAGCTCCCACACAGCCGTGCACAAAATCGATCGTTCCGCGCAGCAGCTTCTTTGCCTCGTTCTTTAAGATACCCGATATCTGCATATTGCTCTTCGTCTTTTTTCCCGCGGTGTCTGGCGACATAATTCATATCAATCTTCTGCCTGCCGGTGCCCAGATATCCGCTTACGAGTTCTGCCGTGCTCTCTTCTCCACTAAGTTCAAACAGTGTTCCCGTATAGACCTCGGCGCCACCCAGTTCCAGCTGCACTTCCTTCACAGCGGCATCTTTTTCACACGAGACACCCACATCATGCAGGCAGACGGCTTCCGCATTCATCGTCTGCACCACATACAGTTCTACTTTCGCGCCGTCCCCGGCATATACCTTCGTCTGGATGGCGGAGATCATCCCGCCCGTCTGCCCCGCTCTCGCAGAGCAGGATTACTTTTGCCCGGCTGTGCGCTCCGGCATAGATATGCAGGCGGTTATAGGCGTGCTGCCCGCTTTGGTAGGAAAAACGGTACACATACGGTTCGCCGCAGTCTGCATGTTCCGGAATCGTCAAAAGCTCGGTATCCCATGCCACCTCTGTCTCCGACGGCTGATCCATCGCCTCGCCCATCCCGGTTGTGATTTTATCCCAATCCGTCTGCTGTGCCATCCGCAGCTGCTCATCCTCTGCCTGCCCTGCTTCTGCCACACTCTGTTTTATCGCTATACTGCCGTCGATCCGCGGCATCCCAATCACGGTTTCATTCATTTTCAGCCAGTTCCAGGTCTTTGCAGGAAGCCGGTTGACTGTGATCGTCTGATTCTGTTTTGTCATAAGCTCCTCCTTTACCCGATGCTGCCCTTCATCTCAAGATCAATCAGATTGTTCATCTCCACCGCATACTCTAACGGCAGTTCCTTTGACACGTTGCTTGCAAAACCACTGACAATCATCGACCGCGCTTCCTCCTCGCTGATGCCGCGGGACATCAGATAGAATACGGCGTCGTCGCTGATGCGGCCGATTTTAGCCTCATGTCCCACATCCGCGTCTCCTGTGCGGATGTCCATCGCCGGAATCGTATCCGATCTTGAGATGTCATCGAGCATCAGCGACTGACAGGAAACTGCCGATTTGCTGCCGGCGGCTTCTTTGTAATGCTCACGGAACTCCGGAACGTGCTGATACCGCCGTCCTTGGAGATCGACTTGGTGTTCATGTACGAGGAGGTATCCGGTGCGGCATGCACCACCTTTGCCCCGGTGTCCAGATTCTGACCTTTTCCGGCAAACGTGATGCCTGTGAATTCCATGTGCGCCCCTTTTCCCTTTAAGATACTCATCGGATAGAGATACGATACATGGGAGCCGAAGGAGCCGGACACCCACTCGATCCGTCCCCCCTCCTTGACCAGCGCCCGCTTGGTGTTCAGATTGTACATGTTTTTCGACCAGTTCTCGATCGTGGAATAGCGCAGTGTCGCGCCCTCCTCGACAAACAGTTCCACACAGCCCGCATGGAGGTTCGCCACATTGTATTTTGGTGCGGAACAGCCCTCGATAAAATGCAGATACGCCCCCTTATCCACGATGATGAGCGTGTGTTCAAACTGCCCTGCTCCCGGCGCATTGAGCCGGAAATAGGACTGCAGCGGAATCGTCACCGACACGCCCGGCGGCACATAGACAAACGATCCGCCTGACCAGACTGCTCCGTGCAGTGCGGCAAATTTGTGATCGTTCGGTTTGACCAGTTTCATAAAGTGGCTTTGCACCATATCCGCGTATTCGCCCTTTAACGCGCTCTCCATATCCGTGTAGACCACGCCCTGGGCTGCCACTTCTTCCCGCACATTGTGATACACCAGCTGAGTCATACTGCGCCCCGACACCTGCCAGCGACTTGCGCTCCGCCTGTGGGATACCGAGCCGCTCAAAGGTGTCCTTGATGTCCTGCGGCACATCCGACCACTTTGCCGTCATCTTTGTATTCGGCCGCACATACGTCACGATATGGCTCATATCCAGCCCCTCAATCGACGGTCCCCAGTCCGGCACCGGCATCTCATTGTAAATCTGCAGCGCCTGAAGCCGAAACAGTTCCATCCACGGCGGATCCTTTTTTTCACGGGAGATCTGCTCGACAATCGCCTCGGTCAGTCCCTCATCGACCTTGTAAGCATCCCGTTCCTCATCCTTCACATCGTATATGCTGCGGTCAGTGTCTTCTACGTATGTCTTCTCTTTCACCGCTCATCCTCTCCTTTTTTTGCCAGCTTCTCATACTCCTCGTAACCTTCGCGGTTGATCTTATCCACCAGCGATGCATCCCCGGATGCCACAATATGCCCGTTCACCATGATATGGGTTGCGTCCACATGAAGCGCGTCCAGGATGCGCGTGCTGTGCGTGATGATTAAAAGTGCGCCGTCCGGATTCTCCTTCTGGTACTCGCGGATTCCCTCGGACGCAAGCCGCACCGCATCCACGTCCAGCCCGGAGTCTGTCTCGTCTAAAATGGCAAGATCCGGTTTTAACATCATCAACTGCAGGATCTCGGATTTCTTTTTCTCACCGCCGGAAAATCCCACGTTTAAATCCCGCCCGGCGTAGGAGGGATCCATGTGCAGCACTTCCATTGCCGCTTTTAATTCTTTTCTGAAATTCCAGACGCGCATTTTATTTCTGCCCTGCTCGCTCAATGCACTGCGGATAAAGCTCTCGAGGAGAGTCCCGGCACCTCGAGCGGTTCCTGAAACGACAGGAACATTCCCGCCTTGGCGCGCTTGTCTGCCGCCTCCTCCGTGATGTCATTTCCCTTGAAAAGGATTTTTCCCTCTGTGACGCTGTATTTGGGATTGCCGGTCAGAACATACCCCAGTGTCGACTTTCCCGCACCGTTCGGTCCCATCAGCACATGCGTCTCTCCTTTTTTTATCGTAAGCCCGACCTCGTGCAGGATCACCTTGTCCTCCACGCGCGCCGTAAGCCCTTCTACCTGTAAAATATGCTCTGCCATAGCTGCCTCCGTTTCTGAAGCGTTTTCTGCAGCCGGAATCCTCTTTCACGATTCCCTCCGCTGCCCTTTTGGTTTTCTTTGCGACGCTCCCACACATTTTTCATATCCTAGTCGCAAGGTAGGATATGATTCAACCACATTCTAGAACGAAACCGTTAAGAAAGCAAGAGAGAAATTGCCCCGCTATTGAGATTGTTTCTCATATTCATAGAGGGCGTGCGATCGCATTCCGGATAGAAGCAGGCGGGGAAATTGGTTGGAGCAAGATACGGAATTTCTTCCCTGCCCTTTTTATATCCAATTCCGTGTCTTTCCACGTTTCGACAATCCGCGGGATGTGTCCGGCAAGCCGCAGACAATACGCGGACTTTTTAGTGTTTCTAGCATCACCGCTTCACAGACAATATAAAACCGCGCAACCGAAACTCGCTGGCATCTGCTATTGAAAACATGGCAGATGCCAACTCAGACATCGGCTTTGCGCGGTTATGTTTTGTTCATTAGTGATGTAAGGAACACACAAAAGTCCTTAAATTGTCTGTCGGCCTGCGGACACACCCGCGGAGTGCTCAAAACTTGGAAAAACACGGATTATCGCAGATGTAAAAAGCGGCAGGGTTAGAAATTCCGTATTGTGCGATCCGAATTTCCCCGCCTGCTTCTATCCGGAATGTGTCGGCACGCTCTCTTCCGAATCTATGCCTCCGCAAAACGTGCGAATGAAAGTTCCGCTCCGTTTGCCACGCGGCTGCAGATATTGACTGCCCGGCTCATCACATCCGAAAACTGTCCGTCCTTTGTGACGACAAACAGCATCCGCTCGTCCGCTTTGATCGAGACGTCCTCCACGTCAGCGATTTCTCTCATCTCCCGCTGTACTTCCCTGCTCTCATCCTCTGTCAGCTTTTTTTTGATAATCGATAATATCTTCCCATAATGCCATCCTTTCTGACCGTTGCATGTTCGGGGTTAGTTATATCTAATCCTGTTTTTATTATAGCACTGCGATCTGAAATGAAAACAGGAGTTGCTGATAAGTTTTCTCATTATATCCGGCTCTGCCGCATCTTTTTTTACATATTCTGCACATACTGTGCCTGTCGCAACACGGATTACCCGGTATATCAATAAAAATAGGGAGAAATCAACATGGGAAATAATATGGAACTCGATTACGAAATGTTCTGCTACCAGTGTGAGCAGACTGCTAACCAGAAAGGCTGCACCAAGCTCGGTGTATGCGGAAAAACTCCCGAAGTCGCAAATCTGCAGGATCTTTTAATCTTTCAGATCAAGGGCATCAGCTGCTATGCCAGGCCTCTGATCGAAAAAAGGCACTCCTATGGATAAAAGTGTTGTCAGCTTCATCGAAAATGTGCTATTTACCACACTTACGAACGTTAATTTTGACGCGGAAGTACATGTCGAACTTTTTGCGCGAATCCCAGCGCATCAAAGAAGAACTCCGGGCTTACGCAGGCGCTCCCAGTCAGCCCACGCTTCACGCCACCTACGATCTTCCGCAGACCAAAACCGAGATGCTGCGCGACGCGCCCATCGCCGGTATCATGTATGACAAGTCGCTCGATCCGACATCCGGTCCCTGCGTCAGACCGTTCTCTACGGACTCAAAGGCATCAGCGCCTACGGGCATCAGGCGAGAGAGCTCGGCTATTACAGCGATGAGGCGGATGATTTCTATATTCTCGCCCTGGAAGCCCTCACGGACGACCGGCTGTCGGTCGAGGAACTGATCCGTCTGACCATGCGTACCGGTGAAATGGCTATTGAAGTCATGAAAAAACTGGACGATGCCAACACGACCATCTATCAGAACCCGGCCCCGAAAAAGTCAATGTCCACCTGAAAAAGGTCCGTTTATCATCGTCTCCGGGCACGATTTAAAAGACCTTGAAATGCTTTTAAAGCAGACGGAGGGAACCGGCATCCATATCTACACCCACGGAGAGATGCTTCCCTGTCACGGTTATCCGGGGCTGAACAAATATCCGCACCTCGCCGGGAATTTCGGCGGTGCCTGGCAGGATCAGCAGAAACAGTTTGACAACATTCCAGGCTGTATCCTGATGACCACCAACTGCCTGATGCGCCCGAGAGATTCCTACAAAGACAGGATTTACAGCACAAATGTAGTAGGCTGGGATGGTGTGAAGCACATTGGCAAAAACGAGAACGGCGAAAGGGATTTTAGCGCCATCAGAGCAGGCACTGGAACTCGGCGGCTATCCCGAAGACCAGGACGTACAGGAAATCCTCGTCGGCTTCCGGTCACCACGCCACACTGGGCTATGCTGATGCGATCGTGGATGCCGTAAAATCCGGAAAACTGCGCCATTTCTTCCTCATCGGCGGCTGCGGCGGAGCGCGCCCGGACGCAACTATTACACCGAATTCGCCGAGATGGTTCCACAGGACTGCCTCATTATGACCCTCGCCTGCGGCAAGTACCGCTTCAACAAGCTGGACTTCGGGGAGGTGGCGGGTCTTCCGAGGCTCCTCGACATCGGACAGTGCAACGATGTCTACTCTGCCATCCGCATTGCCACTGCTCTCGCCGATGCATTTGGCACGGACGTAAACGGACTTCCACTGTCACTGATTATATCCTGGTATGAACAGAAAGCGGTTGCTGACCTTCTCGCTCTGTTAAGTCTCGGCATCCATGACATTTATCTCGGTCCCACTCTGCCCGCCTTTTTGAGTCCGAATGTCCTGCAGTACCTGACAGACACGTTCCACTTTAAAATCCATCAGCAACGCCAGGGACGACATCCGCACCTGCCTCGGACAGGCAGTCTGATTTCCGCAAATTTTAACCGGGTTGTTGAATTATATTCTGATTATATACTATATCCTTCTGTCACTACAGCGTCTCTCCCTCCAGGTAGCGATGAGGTAAAATCCGCTGACTGTCTCCTGTCACCTGCTCCACTTCCGGTTCAGCGTCTATCATGGCAAAAAGCATCTCAACGGCACTTTTTGCCACATCATCCACCACATTGGAGATCGTGGAAAGCTGCGGTGTCACATATGCCAGCGTGTCGATATTGTCAAATCCGGTAATGCCGTAATCCACCGGCGCCTTTCTTTTTGCCCGTTTCTGATCCTTCATGATCTCAAGTGCATACTCATCCGCGGTACAGACAAACGCCGTCCGCTTTCCTTCTTTTAATATGGCATCCACTTTCTGCAGGTAATCCCAGGAGAGAATACACTCCGGACCGGAGTGCGGGGTAGCGCTTCATCTCTTCCTCATACCCCAGCAGACGCTCCTTGTGAACATACAGATTCTGCCGGTTTTTGTATCTAACGGCGGGCAGACAAACACGATGCGCTCATAGCCCTTCTCTGCCGCTCTCTGCACTGCCTCCCGCACTGCTGCCCGCTGGTCGATCCCAACAAACGGGATGCCGTCCGCAATCCGGTTATCCACAGAGACAATCGGGCGGTGCAGGGACTCCAGGAATGTCCGGTACGCCTCCCCCGTTGACCGAGGAGAGGATGATCCCGTCAACCCGGTAATCCGCAAGTCTTGTCAGCTGCTCGCGCTCCGTCCCGGCATCCCCGCCGTGCAGCGTAATGTTGACGCCGTAGCCGCGGGCATATGCCTCCGTGCTGATCGTCGAGAGCATCTGGGCAAAATAGCGGTTCTTCACGTCCAGCACGACGACACCGATGTTGTACGTCTGTCCCTTAGCCAGTCCGGTGGCAAGGAGATCCGGCCGGTAGCCGTGTTCCTTTGCCACCTGAAGGATCATCTCCTTTGTCTCCGGCTTAATCCGCCCGGTTCCATTTAATGCCCGGTGTATCGTTGTTCTGGAAACGCCGCATAACTGCGCCAGATCTTTTGTCGTGATCGCCATATTTTTCCTGCTCCCCGTTTTCTTTCTTTTCAAAAAACTTTCTTCTATTTTAATCGAATCTGAACCATTTGAAAAGAGAGAGGTACAAGTTCCACTGAAATTTCGTTTCCGCTGCAGGAGACGTTTTCCAGTTCCACAGGTGTTACACAGTCATGTTCCTTTTGATTTGTCGCTTTCTTATCCTCGTGAAACAGTGCAATACTTTTTTAAAACCGCCTCCGGCTCCATGCCCTGTAAAGAAACGGTCGCCTCGGCACTCTCCTCCATACGGTTTACAAAGAAAACCGTCACTTCATGCTTTGCCCGTCATAGACGAGCACATGATCCACACAGGGTACCGTCTCAAACGTGCTGCACGCGTAGGTGTCTCCCGTATACCGTGTATCTAACGTCACGCCGTGCGCATACTTCGCCATCAGGGCAAACGGATAATACACCGGCTGCACCCACACACCGCCGTCCTCCTCTGTCATAATGCAGGAGCTGATATTCGTAAGAAGTGACTGGCAGGCGATCTTCACACGATCCGCCCGTTTTATGAAATTCATCAGCATACTTGCAAACAGAAGCGCATCCTCCATGGTATAGATCTGCTCGCTGATCGCAGGTGCCGTCTGCCACGGTGCATCCTCCACCGATTTCTGCACCTGCACGTCGCTCATCGACCAGACGCCCCACTCATCAAAACAGATGTTGATCTTATGTGACATTTTCTTTTTTACCCTCACATAGTCGCAAATGTTTAAGACCGTCTCGATATAGCGCTCCATATCCAGCGACTGTGCCAGAAACTCTGCCGTGCCCTTCTCCTGTCCCCCGTAATACTGGTGCAGGGAAATGTAATCGAGGCAGGGATAACAATGTTCCAGTACGGTCTGTTCCCAGTCACCGAACGTCGGATTCGTCGACATCGAACTTCCGCACGCCACCAGTTCGATGGATGGATCTAAGATTTTCATTGCCTTTCCGGTCTCATAGGCAATCCTTCCGTATTCCTCCGCCGTCTTGTGCCCGATCTGCCAGTCCCCGTCCATCTCATTGCCCAGACACCAGGTCTTGATGCCGTACGGCTTTTCGTGCCGTTTGCCGCCCGGAGATCACTGTAGTATGTGCCGGTCTCCATATTACAATATTCCAGCACCGCAAGCGCTTCCTCGATTCCCTTGGTTCCAAGATTCACTGCATAGATCGGTGCAACCTCTGCCGCGTCCGCCCACTTCATAAATTCATCCAGACCGACCTCGTTTGTCTCAATACTTTTCCACGCCAGATCCCGCTTCCTCGGGCGTTTCTCCACAGGTCCGATCCCGTCCCGCCAGTCATAGTTGGAGACAAAATTGCCCCCGGGATAGCGCACCGCCGTGACCCCCATCTGCCTTACCTTCTGCAGCACATCGCCCCGGAATCCGTTTTCATCTGCAGTCTTATGCGACGGCTCGTAGATGCCGGTGTACACCACTCTTCCCATGTGCTCCACGAAGGAGCCGTAGATACGGTCGTCAATCCTGCCTTTTGTAAATGCCGTATCAGCTTTAATTGTCACATGTCTCATCTTCTCTCTCCTCTGCCTCTATTCTTTCATTCCCGATGTTGCGATTCCTTCCATGAAAAAAACTTCTGTCCGAACAAAAACAGCAGTAACAGCGGCAGAATCGCAATCACCGTAGCAGCAAGTGTCGGACCATATTTGATCGAATTACTTCCAACCAGAATTGCAAGTCCTGCTGACAGCGTCCGCATTTCCACCGAACTTGTCAGCATCATCGGATAGAGCAGATCGTTCCAGTTATTCATGAAATGATAGATTCCCAGTGTCACAAGTGCCGGCTTTGCAAGCGGCAGAATGATTTTCAGATATATTTTCCACTCTCCCATACCATCAATTTTCGCAGCCTCATCCAGCGATTTCGGTATGCCCGAGAAGAATGAGGTCAGCATGAAAATACCGTAGGCACTCGCTGCGCGTGGCAGAATCAGCCCTAAGAACGTATTTAAAATTCCAAGCTTATATTCTTCCATATAGAGTGGAATCATCACCACGAAACGGAATCATCATCGTGAGCAGGATGATTCCAAAAGCAGTTTTCTTCCTGTAAATTTCATTCGGGCAAATGCATATGCCGCCATAGAATCAAAAAACAGACTGATGATGGTGACGCCGCCTGCAAACACAACCGTGTTAAGCAGCATTCTGGCAATCAGGAGCACTTTCCACACATAGGCAAACTGTGTTGTGACCCACTCTGTCGGGAAAAAGATTGGCGGCCACTTGATGACGTCCGCATCCGACTTGAAGGCGGATACGCCGAGCCAGAACAGTGGAAGCAGCACCAGCGCTGCAAACAACAGAAGTACCAGTGTTCCGCTCACCCGCTGCACACTTATTTTTTCTCATGTCTCGTCACCTCCCTGCGGGAATGCATATTTTCTTAAGATCACGGTTATGATCGCAATCATACAGAACAGATAAACGGCGATTGCTGACGCATATCCGAGATCATACGGCGCTATCTGAAATCCCCCGGTTGTAGATATAGCCCACGAGCGTCTCGGTCGCGTACTGCGGGCCGCCTCCCCGTCATGACGTAGATCTGATCGAATACCTGCAGCGCCATAATTAACGTCGTCACCACGCAAAAAACCGATCGTATCCCGGATACCGGGTATCGTGACATAGAAAAATTTCTGCAGCCCGGTCGCGCCGTCAATCTCCGCCGCCTCATATAACGACTCAGAGACGCCGAGCGCCGCCGCCGAAAGGATGGTAAGCGTATATCCGAACCCTTTCCACACTGTGACAAAAATCACCGTAGGCATCGCCCATGTCGTGCTCGAGAGCATGTTTGGCATCGTGATACCGATTTTTCCAAGCAGATACGGCAGCATTCCGTAGTGCGTATTGAGCAGCATCGACCACATGATGCTGACTGCTGTCATGGAACACACATAGGGCAGGTAAAATGCGGTTCGCAAAAGCTTGTGCAGTTTTGTATTGCGCAGCATAAACATGAGCAGCAGCAACGCCACGATCATCTGGAGGGGCACCTCAAGCAGTGCGAAATAAAATGTATGAAACGTAGCATTTGCCACACGCTCATCCTGAAACATTTTGATGTAGTTGGCGATTCCGGCGAACGAGATATTTTTCATATAAATATCAATATTCATCAGACTGATCCCGATCGCTCCCGCCAGCGGTATAAAATACAAATACGGTAAGTATGAGCAGGGAAGGCGCAATAAACGCATACGCCTTCACCTGATGCTCCATACGGTGTTGTCTCTTTACTTTCATAATTTCCATCCTTTACGGCTTGCAGCTATTTTTGCGTCAGTGACCGCCAGACATCAGTCGGAGATCACCGCGTCCAGCGCGTCCTGATGCCTCCCTGCACACTCTGTGTCACGTCTGCCCCAGATAATATTTTCTCCATCATGCGGTTTCATGACATCATTGTCAATCATGCTTCCGCATTCCAGTCCCAGATGCCAGTCACGTCCAATCTCGGATGCCTTGGATACTGCACTTAAGATCTCGTTGTTCTGAATGTCCGCATCCTCAAGCACAGAGTAAGACCATACCGGGAAGCCGTTCCGGTTCGACCACTCTTTTAACACATCATCAGACAGCCAGTATGCCATAAATTTATACACTGCCTCTTTGGTCTGTTCGTCGGCCCCCTTCGTCAGCATGTAAGAGCATCCGCCCTCCGGGGAGTACGCGCCGTCGCTTCCGCCCGGGATCGCCGTGATTCCATAATTCAAACCAAGCTGTGTCAACCCGTTGATGTTCCATGGACCGCTGGTATACATTGCAAGCTGGCGGACTGGAACATCGTGTCCGCATCCGCTGCGGTGAGTCCCTCCGGGGATACCCCGTCCTCCGTCGCAAGCTTCTGAATCCACTCCAGGGGTTGCAATGTTTTCTTCGGAATTTAAAAGGTTCTGTGTCGCATCCTCATTGATGACATCTCCGCCGTTCGCCCACAGGTACTCGCAGTAATAACCGTAATCGGTCGGAAGTCCCAGTCCATACTGGTTCTTAGACGGATCGGTGCAGGCGATCGCCGCCTCGCGCAATTCATCGAGCGTGGTCGGCGGGTTCTCCGGATCAAGACCTGCCTCCGTGAAAAGATCCTTGTTGTAATACAGATACTGCACATTGTACTGCATTGGTACGCCGTAGAGCGCATCGTCTATGTAGGATTTTTGCAAGTACATTTTCATAGAAATTACTCTTGTCAATGCCCATCGTATCCCAGAAATCGCTGATATCCTCGATCAGTCCATTCTCCTCATACTGATGAAGATACTCAATGCCCACCAGCACAAACGACGGTCCTGTACCGGTCGATACTGCCGTTGCAAATTTTGTCTGCAAGGTATCATTGTCCATAATATCAATCTGCACCGTAATATTGTCCGTATTGGTTTCATTGTAGTTGTCGATGATTTCACGCAGCACATCTCCGTCTGATCCGGTAAATGGTGCCCACACAGTCAATGTGATTCCTTCTCCCGCAGCACTTCCGCTGTCTTTTTTCTGTCTTTGCTGCCTCTGTTGCCGTGCCTGCACTCCCCTGTGCATCCGCTGTCTGGCTGTCTGCTGCTGTGCTGCCGCACCCTGCAAACATGGTCGCTGCCATTGTCATTGCCAGTAATCCCGCCATTGCTCTTTTTTCATGTTATCCTCCATTCTGCAGACACTTTGTGTCGAGGCAACCGCAAATGCAACCTCTGATTTGCACGGGCAATGAATCTGCACCCGTAACGTGTCTTCCATCTCGTTTGCTCTGCGATAAGGGCTCATTTTGTGGTGTCTGCCGCATCAAACAGCCCTGTGCAAAATGCAGTATCATCCGCATTTTTGCACTACTTCCTCCCCATACATTGTTTCGTTGTGATTTTTTCTGTTTTGCGTACACGTGTACATTTTGTGTAAAAATATCGTCCGCGCATTTGCGGACGCGTGTACTCAACACACTATTTATTATAGCAACAGCATAGTTTCTGTCAATTATATATTTTCATGTATTTGATCTATAAATTTTGTGAAATATTACTGATACGAAACGCTCACAAATCGCCAGACACTTTCTACGCTCCCCTGACATCCTCCCGCACCTCATAATACCCCTGGTGGATAATGACAGGCAGGACAAACCTTGAGGCGCACTGGTTCCGACCACAATATGCCCACGCAGTTCCGGCACTCCCACACTTTCACGCTGCTTTTCTCAAACACCGCCTGTACCTGCACATCCGCAGGAGCTCCCGGTACCGCTCTTCATGCATTTTCTCAATCGCGCCAACCATGCGAAATCGCGCTGCAAGCGCCGCAAAAAGCCTTCCTGCTCCGCCGTTTTGCAAAATCCTCATACATGTCTGTCCACTCATAGTTCTCCCCGTGGGCTGCGGCATCCAGATTCTTTCCCGTATCGCCGATCAGTCCCAGTTCCTCGCCCCACATCTGCGCATGTGCGCGCTCGTTATCCGCCGTCTTCTCAAAAATCGCGGCAATCTGCTCATAGCCTTCCTTTTGCGATCTCCGCAAAAAAGTATAGCTGTTTCTCGCCTGTGACTTCCCCTGCAAACGCTGCTTTCAAATTCTTTTTCCGTCTGTGTTCTGGCATACTTGTTCATAGAATCCTCCATTTTTCACACGATCTCTCGCTCTAGCTCTTTGCTCCAACTTCTGGCTTCAGCTTATTGTTCTTGCCTTGCCTTTTATTGCGCTTTTATGCTGATCCATCAAAATTTATTTATCCTGCCGGCAAACTTTTTGACGGCGAAATTTTTTTTCTATTCCCACAAACCTGTTCTTCAAATATTTCTGGGGTCTTCCCTGCCTGCATAAAATGTGCGGGTCTGGCGCGCGCTTTTTTTTCTTCCTCTCAGACCCGCAAGAGCATATTTTTTTTTGCGTTATGTAAACTTTATTTTCCTCCTGCTCGGGTCTGATTCGTGAAAATCAACTTTCCAGACCCGTTTTTTCTGATTTTTCGGGTCTGGCACGGCTTTTTCTTCCTCCCAGACCCGCAAGAGCTGATTTTTCGTTTCTTTTTCCCTCTTGCAATGGCATTTTCGGGTCCCACAAGTCTTTTTCCTTCTGTAGGACCCGCAGTAGACTGACAAGCTCCTCCATACTTCCATTGACCCGAAAAAAAGCAAAAAAACAGGTCATCTATCAAACTGGAAAAACATTTCATCCGCTAGACTATAAAAAATTGCACCTGTCAGGCAGAAAAAAACAGCCGGTGCATTTTGCGCCGGCTGTCCGTACATTTTTTTTTTTTCCCTTTTTAAAATTTTATTTTTCCTGCAGACTTTCCTTTGCACTGCCTTCTGCACTGTCCTGATGTTTGCTCAAGCAGTCTCCTCCTGCTCATCTGCAGCTGCCATGCCAAGTCCAAAACGATC
>VOFC01001077.1_pt1 | contig 17341 bp, 18 predicted proteins | sample 5384161 | NCBI WGS metagenome assembly VOFC01 (sample SAMN12384722, study PRJNA508395) | human gut metagenome | isolation source: healthy gut B | host: Homo sapiens
CTGGGTATGGCCGCCCGAGACGAGAAGGGCAAGAAACGGGAATTGGGAGCGGATCCGAAAGACGGCTGCAAGCAGGTGCCCCTCGAGGTGGTGCACGCCGAGCACGGGCACATCGAGCGCCCAGCCGATGGCGTGCGCAACGCCCGCGCCTGCGAGCAGGGCGCCGGCAAGTCCGGGGCCCTCCGTCACGGCGACGGCGTCGATGTCTCCGCGGGTCTTGCCCGCCTTCACGAGCACTTCGTCGACGAGTGCGACGGCGCGCCGGATGTGGTCGCGGCTCGCAAGTTCGGGCACGACGCCGCCGTAGGCGCGGTGCATGTCGATCTGGGAGTAGAGGGCGTCTGCGAGGAGGCCGTCCTTGTCGGAAATCAGGGCGGCTCCCGTCTCGTCGCAGGAGGATTCAATACCGAGAACTAGCATAGTGCCGAAAATTCTAGAGCCTTTTTGCGGTGGACGTGCAAAAAAATGGTGCTTCGGTTTGAATTTTCCCAGTGTTTTATGTCAAAATCTCGGACTCGACATTCGGACGGCTCCGCTCAGGGGCCGTCTTTGTTCGATTGCGTCCTCCGTCTCTTGTCCCGGAACCAGAGATGCCGGAGGCTTTCCATTTGATTTCGGGTCATCACACTGTTTACTGAGGTTAGGTTCTAATGCCTACTATCCGCGTTAAAGAAAACGAACCGTTTGAAGTTGCCCTCCGCCGCTTCAAGCGCACCATCGAAAAGTCTGGTCTCCTTACCGAACTCCGCGCCCGCGAGTTCTACGAAAAGCCCACCGCCGAACGTAAGCGTAAGAAGGCTGCTGCCGTCAAGCGTCACTACAAGCGCCTGCGCAGCATGATGCTCCCCAAGAAGCTCTACTAATTCGAGTTTCTGCCCGGGCGTTGGAGGCCGGAGGCCGCCGATCCCCGTGCTGTCGGTTGGGCGGCGGCACAAAGCTCCACAGACAAACAATTTTTTCCTCACGAAGGATGGTGATGATTAAGGACAGAATCCGCGAAGATATGAAGGCTGCCATGCGTGCGCATGACGCGGCGGGTCTGAGCACGATTCGCTTGCTCCTTGCCGCGATCAAGCAGCGTGAGGTCGACGAACAGATCGAGGCCGACGATGCCCTGATCCTCTCGGTGATCGCCAAGATGGTCAAGCAGCGTCAGGATTCCGTGCAGCAGTATCTGGCGGGGGACCGTCAGGATCTCGCTGACAAAGGAATCGGTCGAAATCAAAGTGCTCGAAGCGTATCTCCCGAAGGGACTTTCCGACGAGGAGATCGCTGCCGTCATTGATGCTGCCGTTGCCGAAGTCGGTGCGACCGGCATGGCTGCGATGGGCAAGGTGATGGCGATCGTCAAGCCGAAGGTGACGGGCCGTGCCGACATGGGCAAGGTCAGCGCTCTCGTCAAGGCGAAGCTCACCGCTTAAGTCGAAGTCCGCTGCATGGCGGGTGCGGCTGCTCTAAGCCGCACGTTCATAACGCAGGAATGCCGCTCAAGAGTTTCTCTTGGGCGGCCTTTTTTATTGGGCGCCCTCAGGAGGCACCCCGAGAGCCGGCCCGCTCAAGGCTCTATAATCAAAATCCTACCCGCCGCCCCTTCCGGGCGGAAGATCCACGCCTTTTCCCCTAGCAAGACCATCCATGATTCCCGAGGGCTTTATCACAGGACTGCTTGAACGCGCCGACATCGTCGACGTGATCAACCGCTACGTCCCTTTGAAGAAGGCGGGGCGCAACTGGATGTGCTGCTGTCCTTCCACAAAGAGAAGACGCCGTCCTTCTCGGTGAGCCAGACGAAGCAGTTCTTCAAGTGCTTCGGCTGCGGTGAGGCGGGCAACGCCATCGGCTTCATCATGAAGTACGAGGGGCTTGAATTCCCTGATGCGGTGAGAAAGCTTGCGGGCTACTACTCGATGGAGGTTCCCGAGGACCGCTCGCCCGCAAAGATCAAAGCCCGCGAGAAGGCGCGCACGCTCACGGACTACATGGGAGAGGCCGCGGCCTTTTACACGGAGCAGCTCAGGCGGAACGCTGGGGCCTCCGATTACCTCAAGAACCGCTGCATTTCGGCCGCCACGGCTGCGAAGTTCGGTCTCGGCTATTCGCCCGACGACTGGCATCCCCTTCAGACCCTTTTCGGAGAGAAGTATTCCGACAGGGCGCTTGAGGAGTGCGGTCTTGTCAACGTCAGGAACGACAGGCGCTACGATGCGTTCAGAGGGCGCATCATGTTCCCGATCCGCAACGCCAAGGGCCTTGTGATCGGTTTCGGCGCCCGCACGATGAACGGCGACGAGCAGCCCAAGTACCTCAACAGTCCCGAAACGCCGATCTACCACAAGGGCAGCGAACTCTACGGTTATTTTGAGGGCAGGGAGGCGATCTACGGCAAGGGTCGCGCCATCGTCTGCGAGGGCTACATGGACGTGATCCAGCTTTCGCAGGCCGGGTTCGAGGAGGCCGTCGCCGCACTCGGCACGTCGATCACGCCCGAGCATGTCAGGAAGCTCTTCAAGCTCACCGACAGCGTCTACTTCTCGTTCGACGGCGACGCCGCCGGCCGCAAGGCCGCGCGTCGTGCGCTTGAGGCGGCCCTGCCTGTCATCACGGACGTGCAGAAGGCGGGTTTCATCATTCTGCCGCCCGAGCACGATCCCGACAGCCTCATCAAGGCGGAGGGCGCGGAGGGGTTCGAGCGCCAGATTGAAAAGGCCTACGGACTCACGGACTTCATGAAGAAGCTCCTTCTCGAAGGGAAGGAGCTCATGTACGCCGAGGAGCGTGCGAAGCTCGTGGCCGAGGCCAAGCCTTGGGTGCTCTCGATGCAGCATGCTCCCATTCTGCGGCTTGCATTCATCCGCGAGCTCGCAGGCATCGCCCGCCTGCAGGCGGATGACATCGAGCGCCAGTACGGGCTCGCCGGCGCCGCTCCCTCCAGGCCGTCCTTCGATGGCGGCCGGCAGCAGGGCCGTGGCGGCTTTGCCCGCAGGCGTGACGACCGCTTTCCACGCTGGCCCGCGAAGCCCGCACCCGAGCCTCGAGTTCGCGTCAAGGACGTTAGGGAGCGCATGCTCCAGTGCCTCCTTTCCTATCCTCATCTCGTGAGCGAATTCAGCCACTCGATCGAGGAGGAGTTCCTGTCGAGCACGCATCCCGCCGCCGAACGCATCATCGAGGTCTGGCGCGCAGCGGCGGCCGAGGACGAGGAAGGAGGCTGCGTCAATCCTGCTTCCCTTCTCATGAGGCTCGGAGAGAGCGCCAGCCTTTCCTATTATGAGGAGCTCCTCACCGAGGAGCTCTCGACGGGCACGCCCGAGGAGGGCGCCCGTCTTGAGGTAAGGAAGGCCTTCATCGAGCTCGAGCTCGAGCGCACGAAGGCCCGCATCGAAATGCTCGCCCATGATGCGGCGAGGGACATGGACGCGATGCGCAGGCTCAACGACAGAAGGGCTGAGCTTCAGCGCCTTGCGGACGAGGCCCGTCTTGCGGAGCGCGAGTACCGCCTGCGCATTGAGAATCAGGCAAGGTTCGAGAGCCAGCGTGCGGCTGAAAAGCCTTCGGGCGGCGAGTTCGCCCCTCTTTCGTCCAATCCGATCGTCGCGCAGCTGCAGCGCTTCCTCAGGGGCGACACGGGGACTTCTTCTGTCTCCGGGCGCGCAGGCCGCGCCTCAGGGAGCCTCCCGTGTTTCAACGAGTGCCGTGAGGGAGGCTCTGGCAGCAAGCGCCGCAGGGCGTACCGCGGGAGATTTCACCGCCTTCGCGGAGAGCTTTGCCGCCTGAGCTTTCGGATGAGAAGGTTGATTTTGTACCCGATGGTATGAAAGAATATGACGTCTCGGGCATGCCGCCCGACGTGCCGTTCGACGATGAAGCTCCCTACCGCTATGACGACGCCGGAGATCCCGACGCGGATCTCAACGTGGGTCTGTGACGGCGGGGGAGGCCGCGCGCCGGCGCGACTAGCTTTTCCCTAAGGAGCTCATTTTGAAGAAGACTTTATGGGCGGCCCTGCTGGCTGCCGGCACGATGGTTTCTGCGGCGGTCGACGCCGAGCCCCTTCGCATCGGTGTGCTTCCAGCCGCCGACGCCATTGTGATCCACGCCGCGGCCGACGAGAAGCTGTTCAAGGCCAGAGGGCTTGACGTTGAGGTGATTCCCTTCAAGTCTGCTCTCGAACTTGGTGCCGCCATGCGTGCGGGCCGCCTTGACGGGCATTTCGGCGATCTGATGAACGTCTTCACTCAGAATGAGCGCGGCGTTCCCCAGGCCGTGATTCTCACGACGACCCATACGAGCCGGGCACAGCGTGCCTTCGGTCTCGTCGTCGCGCCTGCCGCCGAGAAGATCCGCTCGCTCAAGGATCTCGACGGCACTGAGACGGCCATGAGCTCCGCCACGATCATCGACTACCTTCTCGACCGCATGAAGGCTGAGGAAAAGCTTTCCGACGGCGCGCTCAGGAACCTTGAGGTCAAGCAAATCCCGATCCGCCTTCAGATGCTTCAGACCGGCAAGGCCGCGACGGCCATGCTGCCCGAGCCGCTCGTCTCCGTCGTCGAAGCGAAGGGCGGACGCGTGATCTGGGATGACCGCGGTCTCAACGAGGCGCTTGCCGTCGTTGCGCTCAAGAAGGACAGGCTTGACGACAAGACCGTCGCCGCCTTCCGGGGTGCCGTGGCGGACGCCGCCAGACTCATCGAGTCGGAGCCCGACCGCTTCCGCGCCGTCATGGTGAAGAAGGGCCTGCTACCTGCGCCCGTTGCGCAGAACTACACGATGGTCCGCTTCTCCATGTTCGGCACGAATGACGGTCTGCCTCCCCTGCCGAGCGCCGAAGACGTGCGCCGCGTGGGAGAATGGATGGTCGGAAAGAACATGATCAAGGCGGTGCCCGCTTACGACAGCGTGGTGATCCGTCCGTAATTCGAAGGTGCGCATGCAGAATCAAAGGGAAGAGGCGCTTGAGCCGCCGGGACTGGCCTGCAACGGGCTTACGCTTGGCTACGACGGCAGGCCCGTCATTGAGGGGCTGGATCTGTCGTTGCCGCCGGGGGCCTCGCTTGCCATCGTCGGCGAGTCCGGTTGCGGGAAGTCGACGCTTCTCACCGCTCTCGCGGGGCTGAGGCCTGCGATTTCGGGGACGGTCAGGTGGACCTCTCCTCAGGGCGGAGTCCGTTCGATTCAGGATATGCGCACAAGCTTCGTCTGGCAGCATCTCGGTCTTTTTCCGTGGAAGCGCGTGAGGGAGAACCTCGCGCTTCCACTGGAGCTTTCCGCCGGACGCTGCGCCGATTCGGCCGGGCGTGTCTCGGCCATGCTTTCCGAACTCAGACTCTCTGGGCTCGAGTCGCGCTTTCCCTCCGAGCTTTCGGGAGGACAGCGGCAGCGTCTTGCGCTCGGCCGCGCGCTCATTGTGCAGCCTCAGGTTCTCTTCATGGACGAGCCCTTCTCGGCTCTTGACGCGCTTTTGCGCGCGCGCATGCAGGATTTCCTGACGGCGCTCCGCCGCAGGCATCCATGCAGCGTGATTCTGGTGACACGACATCAGCGAGGCCGTTGCGCTCGGTTCGCATGTCCTGATGCTTGCGCCCCACGGCCGCAGAGCGCCCGAATGCTTTGAAAATCCCGCCTACTCGCAGGAGCTCGGCTGCGGCGACAGGGCCTCGCCCGCCTTTTACGACACCGTGCGCCGCATCCACGCGGGGCTGGCGGCCGCTTCGGGAGAGGACGAATGATCGTGATGCGCTACATCCTCGGCTTTCTCTTTCTGGGCGGATGCTGGCACGCGGGCGCGCTTGCGCTCGGACCCGACCTTCTGCCCGATCCCGTGGCCACGATCAGGCTCTTCGCCGAGTCTCTAGGCACGCCTGAATTCTGGGGGCACATCCTCGTGAGCCTCTGGCGCCTGACGCTCGGCCTTGTTGCGGCCGTCGCGGTTGCCTTTCCTCTGGGACTTCTGCTCGGACACTGCCGTGCGGCGGAGCTGGCGGGCAGCCGCTCCTCTTCATTACTTATCCGCTGCCCAAGATCGTATTGCTTCCCGTGTTCTTCACGCTGGTGGGGCTCGGGAGACGCCTCGCGCGTTCTCCTCATTGCGCTTACAACGGGCTATCAGGTGCTCGTCATCATCCGTGCGGGGGCGCTCAGCATCGATCCCTCCTGGGCCAAGGCCTTCCGCTCGATGGGCGGCACGACGGCCGAGGCCGTCCGACATCTCTATGTTCCTGCAGCGCTCCCTGCGCTCTTCACCTCCCTCAAGGTGGCGAGCGGCACGGCGGTCGCGGTGCTCTTTCTGGCCGAAAGCTTCGCAACCACCTCGGGGCTCGGCTACCTCATCATGGACGCCTGGGGCATGGGGACGTGCTCTCCATGTTCAACGCCATTCTGGGCATGAGCCTTCTTGGTCTCGTGATCTACGGCGTCATCGGACTGCTCGAGAGGGTGTGCTGTCCCTGGCTCTTTGCGGGCAGGAGGTAGGGGCTCCGACAGAGGGTGCCTATTCGGACAAACCATCATAAACGGCGGAATTTTCCGCCGTTTTTGATTAAAAGCATGCTTTCTGACGGAAAACACGACTTCGAAGGCAGGGATTGCCATTATGCCGCCTCCACTTTCGGGAGGCGGTGTGGCAAAATGATTAAGTCATTGTCCTTTGCTTTGTCAAGCGGAAAGACGTACTTTTTTGAAACCTTTGAAAAAAGCATATCGGCTCCCGGTTTGGCGAATGACATCACGTGGAGACGACACGCGGATTTTGCCGTGAGTTTTTCGACCGGAAGAATTCAGGGCAAAAGATGCGTCGGAGGGCGCCCGACGGGCGCCATGCTCCGCATGCAGCGGCGAAGGGAGGCCTCCGGGTCTCCGTGTTTGATCCGCGTGCCGCTCGGCCTAGTCAGTCGTGCGCAGCGCAGGGAGTCGGCGTGAGAGAGATGCGCGCCGTCTCAGCAGAAGAGGGCAGGTATGGCTGTATCCAAAAAGACGACGGTGAATGAGGCGGCTCAGGATGAAACGGAGCAGGCGCCTCAGACGGTGGCTCCCAAAAGGAGGCGTGCCCCAGCAAAGCGCGCCGAGAAGGAGGTCGCGACCTTGGAAACCGCCGGTCTGAAGCTCTCCGTGGAGGCCCCTGAAGAGGCGGAGGCCCCCAAGACCAAGCCCGTGCGTCGCCGTACCCGCAAGACCGCCGAGGCCGCTGAAGCCGCCCCTGCCGTCGAGGAAGCGGCTCCCGCCGCTGAAGAGGAGGCCGCCAAGCCCCGCCGCACCCGCCGCAAGAAGGCGGGGACCGAGGAAAAGGAGGCGGGTGCCGCAAAGGCCGCGCCGAAGCGTAGGAAGACCGCTTCAAAGAAGTCGAAGGCCAAGGGACGCTCGGATGAGGACGATCTGGCCGAATACGACGACGATGGAACGGGCGACTTCGACGCTGTGCTTGACGACGACGTCGACTACGAGGAGGACATTCCCGATCTGCCTGATGATCTTTCCGAAGAGGACGAGGCCGATGAAGTCGGCGAGGCGGAGACGGACGCCCAGATCGGCCGCCGCAAGCGCAAGGCGCGCAGCGCCCGCGACAAGAAGGCGCTTCTCAACGGTTACGGCTCCGACGAGGAGGACTCCACCGAGGACCGCCGTTCCAAGCTCTTCACGCTCATCCGCATGGGGCGCGAGCGCGGCTATGTCACCTACGGCGAAATCAACGACAACCTGCCCAACAGCCTGATCGATGACGATGCGATCGAGACCGTCGTGGCGATTCTTTCGAATCTGCATATTCAGGTCTTTGAATCCGCTCCCGACGAGGATACGCTCGCCATGATGGGCAACGAGAGCGTTGCCAGCGAGGAGGATGCGGATGCGGAGGCCGAAGCCGCGCTCTCGACCGTCGACAGCGAATTCGGCCGCACGACCGACCCCGTGCGCATCTACATGCGCGAGATGGGCTCGGTGGAGCTTCTTTCCCGTGAAGGCGAAATCGAAATCTCCAAGCGCATCGAGGACGGCCTGAAGCACATGGTGCTCGCCATCTCCCGCTGCCCGGTCACCGTGGCGGCGATCGTCGGCTATGCGCATGAAATCCGCGAGGGCACGCTGCCCATTGACGACATCGTCGACGGCCTCGTTGCTGCGGATGATACGGGCAACGTGCTCGGCCACAACGACGATGAGACCGACATGGGCGCCTCCGCCATGACGGTGGACCAGCTCGAGGACATGAAGCAGCGCAGCCTCGCGATCTTTGCCGTCGTGGAGGAGCATTTCAATACGCTCAAGACCGTTGTCCGCGAGGAGGGTTACGGCAGCGACAGGCTCGACCCGCTCAAGGATTCGATCCAGCGCGAGCTGATGGCCGTGCGCTTCACCGCCAAGACCGCTGACAAGCTCTGCGAGCTTCTTCGCACGACGATCGACGAGGTGCGCACCCGCCAGAAGACGATCTACAACGAGCTCGTGCGCCGCGTCGGGCTTGACCGCACGTGGTTCCTTGCAACATTTGCCGATCATGCGACCGATCTTGACTGGATGAGCGCCATTGTACGTGACAATCCCGAAAAAGGCCGCCTATCTCGAGCACCTCAGGCCCACGGTTGAGGAGGAGCAGCGCAAGCTTGCCGAACTGGTCTCGAATGCCTGCATGACCGTGCCCGAGCTCTTTGATACCTACAAGCAGATGGCGACGGGCGAGGCCAAGGCACGCAACGCCAAGCGTGAGATGACCGAGGCCAATCTCAGGCTCGTCATCTCGATCGCGAAGAAGTACACGAACCGCGGCCTGCAGTTCCTCGATCTCATTCAGGAGGGCAATGTCGGCCTCATGAAAGCCGTCGACAAGTTCGAGTACCGCCGCGGCTACAAGTTCTCGACCTATGCCACCTGGTGGATCCGTCAGGCCATCACGCGTTCGATCGCGGACCAGGCCCGTACGATCCGCATTCCCGTGCACATGATCGAGACGATCAACCGCATGAATCGCATCACGCGCCAGATCCTGCAGGAAACGGGCGTCGAGCCCGATTCCCGCGAGCTTGCGAAGCTGATGGAGCTGCCCGAGGACAAAATTCTCAAGATTATGAAGATCGCCAAGGAGCCCATCTCGATGGAGACACCGATCGGCGACGATGACGATTCCCATCTCGGCGACTTCCTTGAGGACACGCAGACGGTGGCGCCCGCCGAGGCCATTCAGAACACGAGCCTCTCCGAAACCGTCCGTCAGGTTCTCGACAGTCTTTCCCCGAGGGAGGCCAAGGTTCTGCGCATGCGCTTCGGCATCGAGATGCAGTCCGACCACACGCTTGAGGAGGTCGGCAAGCAGTTCGACGTCACGCGCGAACGCATCCGCCAGATCGAGACGAAGGCGCTCAGAAAGCTTCTTCGTCATCCGTCTAGAGCCGACAAGCTGAGAAGCTTCGTCGAGGGCGACGGAAAGGATTGATGCCTTGCATGACGGGGAGCGGCTAAGGCCGTTCCCCGTTTTCAAATGCGGCGCCCGTGCCGCTCGGAGGCCCTGACGGGAGGGCGACGGGCGGCGTTTCGCCGTTTGTTGCTTTTTCTGCTTGAAAAGAGTATGGCGCAGTGTTAAGCTATCCGCCTTTTTCGCCCATGACGGTGTCTGCCGACACTGTCGCGGAAGGCGTCGTGCGGTCTGGACCGCCGGAGGCGCAGGATCGCGTTGCTCCGGAAGAGAACGGGAGATCAGGCAACGACGGCACGAAGCGCGCTGACGTAGGACGAAAAATAATCGATGCAGCGCCGGGCTGCGAGGATGACCGGCTGCTTTTCCCTGGATGCATGGCTCCCAGGCCGATAGTCGGCAGGCCCCGAGAAGACAGAATGATTCGGGCGGACGAGAGGAGGATGCGGGAGAAGGGCGGCGCCGAGGCGGTCCGGAGAAATTAGGAAGAAGCGGGGCAATTGCAACAATAAGAGCCCCGCCAACGAGAGATTGGAACAGATGAAGACGAACGAAGACGCTTTTTGAGAATGATGACGACATCGACGAAATGGAGGAGGACTCTTCCATCGACGATGAAGCCGCAGAACTCGACAAGTGGGAGGATGAAGGTTCCGAGGAACAGGGTTCGGCTTCTGGCAGCCGCCGTTCGGTGACGGCGGGCAATGGCTACGGCGCTCTGGTGCGTCTCGGCCGCTCCCGCGGCTGGGTGACGGTTGAGGAAATCAACGACCACCTGCCTGAAAGCGCCGTGCGTACGGCCGAAAACGTGCAGGAGATCACGGAGGCGCTCGGCCGCCTTTCGATCAAGGTGTTCGAGACGCGTCCCGACGAAGACGACCTTCTCATCACCGGCAACGGCGTCGACGAGGCCGAGGACATCGACGAGGATGACGCCGCCGCCATGCTGACGCCCGAGGAGTCCGCAGGCCTCTCCAGGATCCTCTCCGCGCCTATCTGCGCGGCGTGGGCTCGCACAAGCTTCTCACCCGTGCGGGTGAAATCGAGGTTGCCAAGTCGATCGAAATGTTCACGGGCAGGCTTGTCTCGACGCTCGTGCAGTATCCGATGGCCGTGGCCGAGCTTTGCAAGATGGCCGAAACCCTCAAGGATACGTCCGTCTCCGTCGACACGCTCGTCGACGGCTTTACGGACAACCTCGAGGAAGTGGACGCCGTCTCCTCTGACGGCGACGACATCGCCACCGACATCGGCGCCGCCGCCATGACGGCCGACCAGCTCGAGGAGATGCGCGCTCGCGTGCTCGACATCTTCGAGAATTGCGGCAGGCATCTTGAGACCGTTCGCGCCAACTTCGGCCCGAAGGGCGACGCCGAGGCCTACAAGGCCGCCTGCGCCGCCATCGCCGAGCTCCTCGCGCCCGTGCGCTTCTCCGTGAAGGTTGTCACGCAGCTCTCCGAGGACATCTCCAAGCACATGGACGAGGTGACGACGTCCCTCAAGAACGTCCGCAGGGTTCTTGCCGACCAGTGCCGCATGCCGCAGCGCGCCACGCTTGACGTGATCAACGGTGATCCGACCGCCGACGGGCTTTTTGAGGCCATCGCCGAGAGCGAGACGCCGTGGGCGCCTGCCGTTGCGCGCAACCTTGGCGTTCTGCACGAGGAGCAGCGTCATCTGCGCGGTTTTCGAGGAGCGCGCGATGATGACGATCGCCAGCCAGCGCGAACTTGCCCGTCTGCTCAAGCTTGCGCAGACGAATCTCATGCAGGCCAAGGCCCGCATGATCGAGGCGAACCTGCGTCTGGTGATCTCGATCGCCAAGGGCTATGTCAACCGCGGTCTCGCGATGACCGACCTGATTCAGGAGGGCAACCTTGGTCTGATGAAGGCTGTGGACAAGTTCGAGTATCGCCGAGGCTACAAGTTCTCGACCTATGCGACCTGGCTGGGTCCGTCAGTCCGTCACGCGTGCCGTGGCCGACTTCGGCAACACCATCCGCATTCCGGTCCACATGACGGAGTCCTACAACAAGATCCGCCGTCACAAGCAGCACTTCCTGCAGGAGCACGGCCGGCAGCCGACCGAGCAGGAGCTTGCCGATCTTGCCGAGCTTCCGCTCGCCAAGGTGCAGCTTCTCACGCAGGCTATGCGCGGCGTCGAGTCCATCGACGCACCAATCGGTGATGACGAGGATGCGACGAAGCTCGACTTCGTGCGCGGCGATGAACATGACGATCCGAGCCGTGCCTTCCAGGACCGTTCGATGATCGAATGCATCAAGAAGTCGCTTGACGATCTCGCTCCCCGTGAGGCTCAGGTGCTTCGCCTGCGCTACGGCATCGGTACGAACAAGGACCACACGCTTGAGGAAGTCGGCCATGCGCTCGGTCTTACGCGCGAGCGCGTCCGCCAGATCGAGTCGGCGGCCATCCGCAAGCTTCGCAGTCCCGAGTTCCAGGAACGTCTGCGCGACTACCTGACTGAGAACTGATCCCCTTGACTCCGCCTCGTGCGGAGTCGCCTGAAAAGGCTCCTTCGGGGGAGCCTTTTCGCGTTTTCGGGAGGACGCGCCGCCCTGATGCGGGTGGCCGAAAACTGCGCCACGTGCGGAATCCCGCTAAAATAACGGTTTTCAGGCGTTCAGCAAGTGCCCTTGCGACGCCGCCCACACTCAAGAGCCATTCCAAGAGAACGCCAGCAGCATGTCATCGTTCGCACAATTCAATCTCGACTCCCGCATCATGTCCGCCATCGAACGCATCGGCTACAAGGAGCCGACGCCGATTCAGCTTCAGGCCATTCCCGTGGTGATGAAGGGGAGACGTGATGGGCGCAGCCCAGACGGGCACGGGCAAGACGGCGAGCTTCGGTCTCCCGCTCATCGCCCGCATTCTTCCGCATGCGAACACCTCGATGTCGCCGCCCGTCATCCCGCGCGCGCTCATTCTGACGCCTACGCGCGAGCTGGCCGATCAGGTCTCTGCCAACATGACGCAGTATGCGGCGGACACGCCGTTGCGCGTCGGTGTGGTCTACGGCGGCGTCGACATTCGTCCGCAGTCCGACATGCTCCGCCGCGGCGTCGAAATTCTGACGGCGACGCCGGGCCGTCTGCTTGACCATATCGAGCAGCGCGCGACGAATCTCTCTCAGGTCGAGGTCGTCGTGCTCGACGAGGCTGACCGCATGCTCGACATGGGCTTCCTGCCTGACATCAGCCGCATCCTCAAGCTTCTGCCGGCCAACCGTCAGAGTCTGATGTTTTCGGCTACGTTCTCGCCCGACATCGCCAGGCTCGCGAAGAACTTCCTCAAGCCCGATCCGTTCATGATCGAAGTCGCCCGTCAGAATCAGACGGCCGACACGGTTACTCAGGAGGTCTTTCAGGTCGCGGATCGCGAGAAGACGGACGTGCTGATCGACATCCTCAAGACGCGAGGTCCCGAAAACAAGCCGCTCGAGCAGGTCATCGTCTTCGTCAACGCGAAGATCACCTGCCGTCGCCTTGCCCGCACGCTTGAGCGCGTCGGGATCAATGCAGACGCCATTCACGGCGACAAGACGCAGGAGGAGCGTCAGGCGGCGCTCGACGGCTTCAAGTCGGGCGCCATCCATGTTCTCGTTGCGACCGACGTCGCGGCGCGAGGTCTGGACATCAAGGAGTTGCCCTGCGTCATCAACTATGATGTTCCGTTCAGCGCCGAGGACTACGTGCACCGCATCGGCCGTACCGGTCGAGCCGGTTCCCACGGCCTTGCCATCATGCTCGCGACGCGCGAAGACGGCCGTCTTGTCGACGCCATCGAGAAGCTCACGAAGCAGACCTTCGAACAGAAGCCCCTGCGCCCGCTCTCGCGTCAGGCTCGTTCGGAAATGCGCCGCGCCTCAGGAGAGCGTCCCGAACGACGTGGCGAGCGAGAGATCGAGCGCGTCGATACGCCCGAGGATGAACGTCTCGCCAAGGAGCGTGCCCGTGCATATGTGCCGCCCTCCCACCGCAACCGAGATCCGATCTTCGACACGCCCTATCGTGAGCGCAGCGGCGCTTCAGGCAAGCCCGAAGAGCTTCGAGTCTTCGAGCGCGAGACCGTTCGAAAGCCCCGACAGGCGGCGGTTCTGCTTTGCGGCTTTCCCCGTCGACGCGATTGATCGAAATGATCAGCTCGTCTAGGCACTTTGTCCATCACCTATCCATGGTAGGCGTGTTGCGACGAAGTGCCTCGGACGTGTATATTAATTCGACAGCATGAAGAGATGAGGACTTTCCTAAAAGCCCTCACGCCAACCTGCCCGCCTCCGGGCAAGGTGGTGGCCTCCGCGGGAGGCCATGTGGCCGGTAGCTCATCGCGCACCGACAAACATACGGAGAATGGCAATGCCTCTCGACATGCGTGTACGCTGCGGGAGGCTTTTTTCGCATCAGGACCGGAGCTTCATCGAGGATGAGGCCCTGACCGAAAAAGTTCCGCGGCATGCACATCCATCAACATTTATCTGCATGAAGGAGAAGCATATGTCGCATCGTCTTACCATCAAGGGGCAGGTCACGATCCCCAAGGAAATTCGTGACTTTCTCGGACTCGAGGAAGGCTGCTCCTGCGTGGAGTTCGTCGTTGAAGCCGACGGCAGCGTCAGCGTGCGCAAGGCGGGCGAAAAAGCCTCGTTCCAGTCGTTCCTCCCGCACTTCCTCCGTTCAAACCGTGCGCAAACCCGTGCACGGTGTTCGCACGCGCGCCCATGGCGGCGTTCTCGCCCTGCTTGCGGGCGGCCTTTGAAGCGAGTCTCTACTTCAAAAGAAAGCCTCTGCAGGCGCACAACCAGCGGAGGCGAAAGTCGTCTAGTTCAAAAACTTGGCGATGATTTGAGATTCGTAAAGACTTGGGTCGAAAGGTTCTGACTCGGAATCGAAGTTGACTCTGGCTTCATTGACATATTTGTTGGGGACGCTGCCGCCCTCCTTCATTTTTCTCAGATACCATTCGTATTCAATGTCCAGATGCCCCAGATCAAGGGTTTTGAACTGGTTGGAGAGTTCGTAGGCGATGATTTTGGCTGCGGGACCGAGTGCAACGATGAAGATTGTATCCTCGGGCTGTTTGCGGGCTTCTTCGAGGAGCTGATCGCATTTTTCGAAGGCGTTTTTGGCAGGGCCGATGATTCTTTTGACGCTGGCTGCGTCGTTGAGAAGATCGTTTCCGACTCCGAAACGGGTAAGCTCCCCTTCGATCACGACAACATTTTTATTGGCCCAGAGTGTTCGGATCTGCCTAAAAACTTGAGTAGCAAGCTGGTCATCTTGACTATTGGTATAGGGTCTTGAAACGCAGGCATCCCCATACAAACGGGTTGAATCGAGAATGTGGCGGAACAGCTGAGCTCTCAAGACGACATAGGTTCTCCAGAATCTCAAGTGGGAATTGGTGCTGTTTTCTGGTGTCAGCACATCCACTGACAGAGCCTCAGGAACGGCCACGCAAATGCTCCTGCTGTTCAAAATCTTCAAAAGCGCTTCCTGAGGCGCGGAGAGGTTCTCTGGTAGTTTGGTCTCCCTCTTTTGGGCGATGATGTCGAACTCACCGTCGCCAAAACGCACAAGGGAAAGCTTGTCGTTCTTTTTCAGCAGGTCAATGGTTTCCAGCGCCGACAGCACCTTGAATTTCGGGAGGTGATTTTTGGAACAGACTGAAGAAAATGACCCCAAACAGGATGGGAAAAATGTACTTTCGCAGGAACCCCATTTTGGCTATTTTGGATGTGTCGTTGATGGGAGACGGAAACGGTGTGCTTGCAAGAGTTGGGACTCTCTCGCCAGTTGAGCGACCGGATGTGGAGATTATAAAGAGGGGAGTTGTGATGTTGAGAATAGGCGGGCGGCGTTCTGATAAACAAAACCTCCGTCAGTTCAAGATACTGCGGAGGTTGAGTTGTGGCGTCCCCAGCGGGGTTCGAACCCGCGTTAGCAACGGAGAGGCTGCGGTCCTAGACCACTAGACGATAGGGACGTTGTTTCGTAGGAGATGAACTATACGCCGTTTTTCCAGAAGATGCGAATCGGGGTTTGCGTTAAGTCAATATTTTGCGTAATAAGGATGAAAATAAAGCTCAGTCCGGATGCTTGCGGACTGAGCTTCAACTGATCAGCCTGTTGCCTCTGTCAGAAATCAGAGCGCGCGGGCGATGCGGGCGAGCACTTCTTCCTTGCCGATGAGGCAGAGCGTTTTGTCGATCTGCGGTGTGCGATCGGCGGCGCAGACACAGACGCGGAGCGGGTTGGCGAGAACCTTCATCGCAACACCCTGCTCCTCCATCACGGCCTGAATGCAGCCGTAGACGGCCTCAGGCGTAACGTCGGAGACGGCCTCGAGCTTTTCACCGAAGAGCTTGAGGGCTTCGCGACCGCCGTCGGCGAGGACCTTGGTGGCTTCCTCTTCGTTGACCTTGGGTTCAACGTAGAAGAAGAGGGCGGCGTCGGCCAGCTTTTCGAGAGTGGCGGAGCGGGACTTCAGCAGTTCGCAGACGGCAGCGAGATCGGGACCGCCTTCAACCTTGCCGCCGCGGGCCTCGATGCGGGCCTTCGTGAGATCGGCCAGACGATTCGCGTCGGCTTCCTTCATGTACTGCTGGTTGAGCCAGTCGAACTTCTTCCAGTCGATGCGGGCGGCAGCACGGGAGCAGTCGGAGAGCTCGAACACTTCGGCGAGCTCGTCGCGGGTGAACTTCTCCATGTTGCCGTGGCCCCAGCCAAGGCGGGCGAGATAGTTGAAGACGGCTTCGGGGAGGTAGCCCTGACGTTCATATTCGAGCACGGAGACGGTGCCGTGGCGCTTCGAGAGCTTCTGACCGTCCTGGCCATTGATGAGCGGCAGGTGGGCGAAGACGGGCACTTCAGCGCCGAGCGCGCGGTAGATGTTGATCTGGCGCGGGGTGTTGTTGATGTGGTCCGCGCCGCGGATCACGTGGCTCACTTCCATGTCCCAGTCGTCGACGACGACGGCGAAGTTGTACGTGGGAATGCCGTTGCGCATGATGATCAGGTCGTCAAGTTCGCTGTTGGAGACCGTAATCGTGCCGTAGACGGCGTCGTTCCAGGTGACGGCGCCGTCATCGGGATTGCGGAAGCGGATGACCGGCTTCACGCCTTCGGGGATGGGCTTGCCCTGACAGTTCTCAGGACGCCAGCGACCGTCATAGCGAGGCTTGAGGCCCTTGGCCTTCTGTTCTTCGCGCATGGCGTCGAGCTCTTCGGGCGTGGCGTAGCAGTAGTAGGCGCGGCCGTCGGCCAGCATCTGGTCGGCGACTTCGCGGTAGCGCTCGAGGCGGTCCATCTGATAGACGGGACCCTCGTCGTAGTCGAGGTTGAGCCACTTCATGCCGTCGAGAATGACCTGAACGGCCTCCTTCGTGGAGCGGACCTGATCGGTGTCCTCGATGCGAAGCAGGAACTTGCCGCCGAAGTGGCGGGCGACGGCCCAGCAGTAGATGGCCGTGCGGGCGGTGCCGAGATGCATCATGCCCGTGGGGCTCGGTGCAATGCGGGTGCGAATCGTCTTCATCACTAAAACTCGTTGTTTGAAAAGGGTCCCGCCTGAGCACTGCGGCTTCGGGCGCGGAGAGCGGACGCGCGCGGGGTTGGACGCGCGGCTTGAAAGCTGAACAAAGTCAATATTTTACCCCGTTTGCTGGTACTGACGTTAAGCGGAAGTCAAATCAGGAGGTGCGGGGAAAGAAAGGGGGGCGACGCGTGTGAGCGTCAGGCCCCGCCTGATGGATCTGGGATGCGGTCAGGCTGCCCAAGTGAGCCAGGTCCAGGCCGAGAAGACGACGAGAACGATGGCTTCCGCAAGGATGACGGGCACCAGCGTCTTGAAGAAGTCCGACTTGAAGTAGTCGATCGTGATCGTGAGGCAGACGTGGTGGGCGTGATCATCTGGCCTGCG
>VOFC01003109.1_pt1 | contig 17337 bp, 27 predicted proteins | sample 5384161 | NCBI WGS metagenome assembly VOFC01 (sample SAMN12384722, study PRJNA508395) | human gut metagenome | isolation source: healthy gut B | host: Homo sapiens
GCAGATGGGCGACCATATGCGCTCCAAGCGACTCCGACCTGGCGGCGGTGCTGGGTCCTGCATCAACGACGGCAAGATCACTCCTGTGGCCCTCTGCGGCAAGGGACGCCATTGCCCGCGGTCTGAAAGCCGGGGACCTGTGTGAAGAAGGTCACTTCCGTATGCGGCGGCAGCGGCGGCGGCAAGCCCGACTGCGCCATGGCGGCGGGCGACCTGCTGAAGCTGGACGATGCGCTGGCTCAGGTGGACGATTTTGTGACCCAAAAGCTTTCGAATTAAACCGATGGGCGCCGTTTCTGACGGCGCCCATTTTCAAAAAAAGAGAGAGGAGGAAAGCAATGCGGTATCTTCGTGGTTTACTCTGGGATTCTGCGGCCTTTGTACGGGCCTATCTGCCCTTTGGACGGCGGCGGTCGCCGGGCCTTTTGGCGTTTCCCTCCTGCTTGTTTGGAAAAAGAATAAAGTAAGACGGATATTTCTGGACCGTCCTGGTCGGAATCCTTGCCGGGAGTTTCTTGGTTTTCCATCTATCAGCTGGGGCTGCGGATGTGCAGGCCCTGATGGTCGGATGGTGGCCGGGGACCGTGACTTTTCTGGAGGATAGCCGGGCCACGGCTTCCGGTCAGTCGCAGGTGCGCTGCCGGCTGGATGCGGAGGGGGGGCGCGCCACCGTGCGGCTGTTCCTCTATTCCGGGGAAAAGCTGAAAGCGGGGACCACCTATTCCGGCCGGTTCCGGCTGCCGGATGAAACCGGGAATTACGCCGGACGGGGCGATTTTAACGGCCTTTCCCCGGTGGGCGGCCTGACGGGACCGGCGGCAGCCGTTCCGCTGCATACCCGGCTGCGAAGCAACCATTCTGGACCTGCTGGACGAAGTTTTTCCGTCTGACACGGCGCCTTTGGCCCGTGGCTTGCTGGGGCTGGGGGACACCATGGACGCGGACAGCCTGAACGTGGCCCTAAAGCGCACGGGGTCCGCCATGTGGTGGCGGTGTCCGGTCTGCACGTTTCATTCTCTGCGCCCTGCTGCTGATTTTGTGTGGGCGGCGGAAGAATCTTTGGCGATTTTCCTGTGCCTGCCGTGGTGATGCTTCTGTTCGTGCTGATGGGGGGACCGTCGGCCATTCGCGCGCCATTGTTCTCTCATGCTGCTGGCCGGGGTGGTCCATCGGGAGTATGCGACCCGCCTACGGCTCTGGCCGCTGCGGTGCTGTGCATTTTGCTTGGGAATCCCTACGCCGTCCGGTCCCTGAGTTTTCAGCTTTCTGTGGGCAGCGTGGCGGGAATTTTGGCCTTTTCTCAGAGAATATTCCGGTATTTCCGGGAAAAATACTTCCCGAAACAGAAATTCGCCCGGAAATGCCTGGCCTATCTCTACGGCTCCGTGTCCGTGACCATGGGAGCCAGTGTTCTCCAAAAGCTGTGCGCCCTGTACTTCGGTGAGGTGAGCCTGATCGGATTTTCACCAACCTGCTGTGCCTGGGTGGTGAGTTTGCCTTTTACGGCATCCTCCTGAGCGTTCTTCTGGGGGGCAATTTGGCTGCCGCTGGGGAAAATCGCCGCTTTTCTGACCAGCCTGCTTCTGCGCTATTTCATCGTCCTGGTCCGTTTACTTTCAGCTTTTCGTTGGCGGTGGTGTACACCCGGAGCCTCGCCCATTGCCCTGTGGCTGGGGCGTTTCCGGGCTGCTCCTGCTGGTATTTCTATGGCGCAGACGGCGACCCATGGTCTACGCCGGGGCCTGCGCTCTGGCCTTGGCCATTGCCGTTGCTTTTAGTTGGCTCACGCCTCTGAACGAAAATTACCGGGTGACGGTGCTGGACGGGTCAGGCCAGTGCGTGGTGCTGCAATCGGCGGGCCGGACCTATCTGGTGGACTGCGGCGGCAGCACCGGGGCAGAAAAGCGCCGATGCGGCCATGGAGTATCTCTATTCTATCGGTATTTTCCGGATCGACGGTATGATTCTGACCCACCCGGATGCGGACCACATAAACGGTGCGGCCCTGCTGACGGGGCGGATGCCCATTGGGGAGGCCTACGGCATTGCGGACACGGATGTTCTCATTACCCAGCGCACCGAAATCACCTTTGCAGACTGCAAAATCACGATTTTTCCCGGTCTGACATCCGGGACGGATAACGAAAAGAGCCTCAGCGTCTTGTGTCAGCCGGGAAAACGTGCTATACTCATAACCGGAGACCAAACGGTGGCCGGGGAGAACGCCCTGGTGGCGACGGGGCTGCCGAATCTGGATTATCTGGTGGTGGGGCATCACGGTTCCGATACCTCCACCGGGGAGACGCTGCTCTCGTCACACGGCCCTTTGCGCCGTCATCAGCGTGGGGGCAACAACCGCTACGGCCACCCGGACCAGACCGTTCTGACCGGCTGGCGGCATATGGCTGCAACGGTCCTGCGGACCGACCAGAATGGGACCATTATTATCCGGGGTAGGCTATGGCAAAGAAACAGGGTTCCCAATCAGGGGTTGCAGGAATTGAAGGCGGCACTGAGCCGGAAGGACACCCGTGGGGCCTATGTGTTCTACGGGGAGGAAGTGTTCCTGATGCACTACTATCTGGACCGGCTCAAGAAGCTGGCCATAGACGAAGTGACGGAATCCTTCAATTTCCATGAATTGAATCCGGAGACTTTTTCCATGGATGCCCTTTCCGAGGCGGTGGAGGCTTTGCCCATGATGGCGGAGCAGACCATGACCGTGGTGGACGAGGTGGACTTCTTCGCCATGGACGAGGGGGAGCCGGAGCGGATGGGGGCCATTTTCAATGACCTGCCAGACTACTGCACCCTGGTGTTCACCTACGAGACCACCCCCTGGAAGCCGGACAAACGATACAAAAGCTATGGGAAGCGGTGTCCAAGCACGCAAGGCTGGTGGAATTTCCCAAGCAGGACCGGCGGGAGCTTGTCAGCTGGGTGACACGGCATTTTTTCCGCCCGTGGAAAAGTGATTTCTCAGCAGCTGGCCGGGTATCTCATCGACCTGACCGACGGGACCATGACGGCTCTGTCCGGGGAAATTGCGAAAATTGCGGCATTCTCCGGTGCGGAGGAGATTGTCAAAGCGGACATCGATGCGGTCACGGAGCCAGTGCTGGATGCCGTGGTGTTCCAGATGACAGACCTGATGGCCGCCGGGAATTTCGGTGGAGCGCTTTTAAAACTCCAGCAGCTTTTCAAAATGCAGCAGGAGCCATCGCCATTCTCGGCGCCGTGGGCAGCTATTTCCGGCGGCTGAACACCGCCCCGAAGCGTTCAGGAAAGCGGCGGCGGAGAGGGCGACGTGATGCGCCTGTGCGGCGTGGCCAGACTACCCGGCCCGACTGGCCCTGGGGCCTGCCGGAAATTTTCCAAGGAATTTTACCGAAAAGCGGCGGAACTGGTGCTGGAAACGGACTATGCCATGAAAACCTCTTATGACGAAAAGGAGCGGCTGCTGGAATTGCTGGTGCTGCGGCTTTCCCAGGAGGCCTCGCTGCCATGGTTAAAATTCGGGAGGCCATCGTGGTGGGAGGGCCGCTACGATAAGAATACCCTGTCCCAGGTGGTGGACGCCCCGATTTTCGAGACCAACGGCTTCGGCATCCGGAAGGATAAGGCCCGGATGGACCTGCTGCGCCGGGTGGCGGAGCAGCGGGGCCTCATCGTCTTTACGGACTCCGACGGGGCCGGGTTCGTGATACGGAACTTTCTGAAAGGGCCATCCCGGCAAAATACCTGAAGCACGCCTACATCCCGGACATTCCCGGCAAAGAGCGGCGAAAATCCGCCCCCGGAAAAGAGGGCAAGCTGGGGGTGGAGGGGATGACCCGGAAATTCTCCTGGCCTGCCTGAAACGGGCGGGAGCCACGATTCTGGGCGAGGACACACCCACGGAACAGCCCATCACCAAGCAGGATTTGTTCGACTTTGGGCCTGTCCGGCGGGGGCCAATGCCTCGGAAAACGAAAGAAACTGATGAAAAAACTGGCGCTGCCGGAGCATCTCAGCCCCAACGGCCTGGTGCAGGCCCTGAGCCTGCTGTACACCCGGGGAGGAATTGGCGGCACTGGCGGCCCAGTTGGAGACGGAACATGATTTATATTGCGGTCAAAGACCTGAAAAAATTTCTTCGTCATCGGAGAAAATCTGCTGGACGGCCTGACCTGCGAGGTACAGGAGGGGAGCGGGTGGCCATTCTGGGCCGGAACGGCTGCGGAAAGACCACGCTTTTCAAAATTCTCACCGGGGAGATGGACTACGATGGCGGAGAGGTTTATGTAATCCAAATAAGCGCCTGGGCCTTATCTCCCAGATTCCCCACTTCCCGGCGGGCTACACCGTGGAGGATGTGCTTCGCTCGGCCTTTTCTGAGGCCCTGAGCGTTGGGGGAGAAGCTGGCGGCTCTGGAAAAGGACATGGAGCGGGGCTACCAAGGAGCAGCTGGCCCGGTACGACGCCCCTGACCAACCGCTTCCAGGCCGAGGGCGGCCGCCCGCCTTCTGCTGGAAAAGACGGACATCCTGCTTCTGGACGAGCCGACCAACCATCTGGATTTGAGAAGCGTGGAGTGGCTGGAAGGGTATATTCAGAATTTCCGGGGCACGGTGCTGGCCATTTCCCACGACCGTTATTTCATCGATCAGATCGCCCAGCGGGTGATCGAGATCGCGGACGGCCACGCGGAATTCTACTCCGGCAACTACTCGTTCTACATGGACGAAAAGCAGGCGCGGTTCGACCTGCAAATGAAGCAGTACGAGCAGGAGCAGGCCAAGCTGAAGCAGCTGGGCTACACCGTGGAGCGGATGAAGGGCTGGGGCATCAACAACCGGACGTTGTACCGCCGGGCCATGTCCATTCAGCACCGGATGGATCGTATTCGCAAAACGGAACGACCCAAAGCGGAAAGAACGATGAAGGCCAGCTTCGGGGAGAAGGATTTCAACGGCGACGTGGTGTTCACCATGAAAAATGTCTCCAAATCCTTCGCTGACCGGACCCTGTTTTCGGACGTGTACCTGCGGGTAGAGGGCGGCGAGCGCATTGCCCCTGCTGGGGACAACGGCACCGGCAAAACCACATTCATCAACTGCCTGCTGGGCAAGGAGGACTGCCAGGGCAAAATCCAGTTCGGCCCCACGGTGAAGTGGGGGTATCTGCCCCAGATCATCCACTTCGACCACCCGGAGCGGACCCTGTAGGACACCATGCTCTACGAGAAAAACTGCACGCCTCAGATGGCGAGAGACCGCCTCGGCGCGTTCCTGTTTCAGGGGAAGACGTGTTCAAGACAGTGGGCAACCTGTCCGGCGGCGAGCAGTCCCGCCTGCGGCTGTGTATGCTCATGGACGAGAAGATCAACCTGCTGATCCTGGACGAGCCGACAAACCATCTGGACATTGCGTCGAGGGAATGGGTGGAGGCCGCCATTGAGGAATTCGAGGGCGTGCTGCTGTTCGTGTCCCACGACCGGTACTTTATCGAGAAATTTGCCGAACGCATCTGGCTGCTGGAGGACGGGAAAATCCGGGATTTCCCTTGCGGCTATCAGAAATACCGCTCCATTCTGGAGCATGAAGCCGCCGCAAAACCGGCCGTTTCCGCTGCGCCGAAGCCGAAAAAAAGGAGCGGGCAAAGGGCGGAACCAAAGACGCGGACAAGCTGGTGCGGCGGCTGGAGCGGGAGATCGAGAAGCAGGAGCAGGTCGTCGCCGACTTTGACCGGAAGATCGAAGCGGCATCCGCCGACTATCAGGAGCTGACCCGTCTGCTGGGGAGAGAAGGAAGAAGCCGAAGCGGCGCTCATGGACTTGATGGAGCAGTGGGAACAGGTGCAGACGTGAAGAATGAAGCTTTGACGGTTGACACAGTTCGACACCCGGCCTATAATAGAAACGATTAAGAAAAAAAGGAGCAACAGAATTATGAGTTCTTGTAACGGAAATTGTTCCGAATGCGGCTCTGATTGCGCCGATCGCAAGCCCGAGAGCCTGCTGGCAGAGCTGAACCCCAACGCCAGCGTGAAGAAGGTCATTGCCGTGGTCTCCGGCAAAGGCGGCGTGGGCAAATCCACCGTCACCTCCATGCTGGCCGTGGCCATGGCCCGACAGGGCAAACGGGTGGGCATTCTGGATGCCGACATTACCGGCCCCTCCGTGCCCACGGCCTTCGGCGTCACGGAGTGTCAGGGCGCGGACGAACACGGCCTGTACCCGGCGCTGACCCGCACGGGAATTCAGGTAATGTCCATCAATCTGCTGCTGGACAACCCCGCCGACCCGGTGGTGTGGCGCGGTCCGGTCATCGCGGGTGCGGTGAAACAGTTCTGGACGGACGTGATCTGGGAGGACGTTGACTATTTGTTCGTTGACATGCCCCCGGAACCGGCGACGTACCCCTGACGGTGTTCCAGAGCCTGCCGGTGGACGGCGTGGTCATCGTCACCAGCCCCCAGGACCTGGTGAGCATGATCGTGACCAAGGCCGTGAAGATGGCCAACATGATGCACATTCCCGTGCTGGGGGAATACTCTTCCTGGGGCCGCATGGTGCCGTCCGGGATAGTAATAGTCGTCAAACAGGCGGCGCACATAGCCGTAGGCCTCAGCGTCTCGCCGGTCAGGAAGTTTTCGTAATAGTAGTGTACGGAATATTTGTCATTGCCCTGATGAGCAGGAATTCCAGCACGTCTTCGTATTGGTGGCGCCGTTCGGGTTCATCGGTCGCCAGGAAATCAGCGGCAGTGGGCAGGTCCGCCAGATGACTTCGGAAAGAACGCATGGGCAGTTCTGCCGCCAAAGGCCCTGGGACTCGGTCTCCCAGTAGTCCTCCATGTCCTGCAGGGTCGGCTTTCCATGACCGTCAGGCCAGCGTCACGTTGGAAACGATCTGGAAGCGGATGTTGTCCCCATCCTCGGCAGCGGGCAGGTCCTTGACCAGCAGGTCGACGGTCCCGTCGGGAGATAATAGCGATAGATGCCGTTGGTGGTTTCGTCCACACCGGCCACGAAAGAACAGGCACTGGTCGTAGACTTTGGGGGAGGAGATACGGCCGTAGGGGTCCCGTGTACAGGGTGACAGGCTCCACGCCCTCCGTGTAGGAGAGCCGCAGCAGGGTCCCCCGGCCCTCGGAGACGGCTACGCAGTAGCTGAGGGGTGGCCGGGTCAACTTCTGCCATCACGTCCTTGCCGATGGTGCGATAGGTTTTTGGCGTCGTGGGCAGACAATGCGGGAAGGCCCAGTTCTTCACTTTTCCACCCGTATTGCGATACAAGGAAATTGGAGACCAGAGTTGGGTTGGCCCTCCGGGCTGGGGGGCTCGTAGTAAATAGAGTTTTCTCCACCATCATCGTGGGGGATAATGGGAATCTCCGTTGCAAAATATGTATCATAAGGCTCGGCCGGTTCCGTAGGAGGCTCCGTGGGAGGCTCCGTTGCCGGCCCGTGACAGGTGCAGTGCTGGGCGTGGTCGTAACAGGCTCCGTTTTTGCGGGCAGGGTGGTGCTGGGTGCGGTACTTTCCTGCGCCGGGGCCACAGCGCAGCCGGTCAGCAGCAAAATCAGCACCAGGAGAAGGGCGAAGCGTTTCATAGAGACCTCCTTTTCTATGGGGCCGGTATCCGGCCGGTTTATTTCATGCAGAGGAAAAAACATCCTCTAACATAATTATATCGGGGGGTACGCTTTGTCAAGCATATTTTGGCAAAAATATAAAATATTCCGGATAAAATAACCGGCTTTGATTTACAGTTCTGACAATAGATAGAACAGAAAACAGAAAGATAATACAAATATACGCATGATTCTCGAAAATGGGCGTAAAATCATGGCATATGCAGCTTTTGAGCGTAAATTCATATTATCACTTTTCGTCTGTGCTTTCTTCTCAATGTACGCCAGGAGGTCCTCGTTGGCCAGACAATCCCGCAGGAACCGTTCCCCGGCAGCGTTTTTTCAATAGAAGCTGTCGGTGGTATTGGCCCAGACCCATTGTGCGCCGGGACATTCCACGTCGAAAAGGACGTTCCCGGCAGGATAGTCCATCCCCACGGCCTGATCGCCGTCCAGGAAGCAAATGCCGGTGATTTTTTTCCAGGCGGAGACCGTCAGGGAGAGGGGTCAGACTGCTCAGAGTTCCGTGCTGCGCCGTGTAGATGCACCGGGCCTTTTTCCGGCTCCCAGAATGGGAACGTAAAAGACCCGGCCGCCTTTGGTGATGCAATAGGCATCAAAGCCGAAAGAGACAACGCTTGCGGTTTCCGTATCCAGAAGCAGCGTGATCTCGCCGTTGTTTTCAGATTCTTCGCATAGACATACGGCTCGGGGTAGTCCCGAATGTCGATGCCAGGTGGGGCCACTGCCAGGCGGTGCTTTCCGTGTCCTCCGTGAAAAGCCCAGTAGACGTTCTGATCTTCCCAGGCTCCGGCAGCGATTTTGCTTCCACAAAGCGGCTTCCGAGACGGTCCTCGCCGGTGGTGCAGTCCCGTATCCATTCCGTACCGGCTTCGTCTTCCCAATAGAAGCTGTCGGCAGTGCGGCCGCAGACCAGGCGGATGCCGGGGCAAACCTCATCCTGAAGGACTCCGTTGCTGATGGAATCCAGCAGCAGAACGTGGTCGCCGTCCAGAAAGCACACGCCGAGAAGCTGCTCAAAGAAAACCTGATCGGCCATATGGGGGGAGAGACTGCCAAGTTCTCCGTATTGAGCCGTATAGAGCAGCGTCTGACTGCCGGAATGTCCAGCCGGAGGCGATACAGTTCGTTCTCTTCCGTGATGCAATATACGTCCTCGCCGTTTTGGCGAAACATCTTGGTGTCCTTGTCCAGGAGCAGAGAATTTCACGGGTATCCATATTTTTGGCGTAAAGATAGGGATTTGGATAGTCTTCAGCTTTATCCCCAGATAGCCCCACAGCCAGGTCAAGCCGGGTCATCTTCGGGAATGAAAATATAATATTCCGTTTTTTTCCGGGGCAGTGCTTTCCGGGGAAGGAGGCTGGTTCCGAGCTGACAGAAGGCATGGGTTCCGTCTGAACGGGCAGGGTAGTGCTTGGCACGGTGCTTTCCTGTACCGGGGCGCTGGAACAACCGGTCAGAAGCAAAGCGAGGACCAAAAGAATGGCAAAGTTTTTCATGGAGACCTCTCCTTGTCCGGAAAATGGTTTGTGTGAAAAAGAGCAGCCCGAGGGCGGGGACCGACGGGCTGCGAGACAGAATATTTTAGTCAGCGTAATAATCGTCCAGCCACCAATTCCGGCCGTTCTTGGCGGTCATTTCTTCCGGGCGTTCTGTGCCGTCGGGGTAAAATAATGGACTGATCTGGAATAATAGTCGTCTTCATAATACCCAAAAGCGCTTGAATCGTCAGCGTTTTCCGGTCAGGGAATTCAAATAATAGCTGTGGGCGGCATAGGCTTCCGGGTATCCACGGTTCGCCATCTCCGCATTGACCAGGTGATAAAACCAACAGTCTCTCCAAAAGGGTGCGGTCCTTCCGAATGTCAAAATCTGCGCCGTCTCCCCAGCATTGGCGGGGCGTTGCGGTACCGGACTCGGTGCTTTCCGGCGAAAGCCGAAGATCGTCTCGTTCCGTGTCCCATACGGCAAGGCAGGCATCCAGATATTCGGGTCCATCTCGTCCCAGGTGACTTCCCGTTGCTGACCGGGAAAAAGAGACCATTGTTCCGGTCGATAGGAATGTCCTCTGTAATGAGTTCCGCCTGGCCGGTCAGAGCGTAGAGCCGGTATATCCGTCTGTGGCGGCATCCCAGAACGCCATAAAAACAACAATAGTGGACAGTATATGGAATTGGAAAAGACAGCCGAAAGGGGGCCTCAAGACGGTCTCGGGGGTACGCTGGTGGGTCCAGGACCAGTCTGTCGCCTTGGCCCGTACCCCAAACATCGTGGCCTCATGCCAGGAGGGCTGAAACATCAGCGATTCGACGGTTCCGCAGAAGCGTAGTATTCTTCCGGCGACGGTGCGGAGCCAGATAGAAGCTGGGTCCGTTGGGAGGTCGTTGACGGCTTTGCAATGGGCGCAGAGGTACCAGGCACGATGCTTTCCTGCACCGGGGCGTTGGAACAACCGGCCAACAGCAGGGCAAGGGCAAGAAAAGAATGCGAAGCGTTTCATGGGGACCTCCTGTAAAAAATACGGTCACGGGAACATTTTCTCGTAAGCCTTGCAGGACCACAGATGGAGAAGTTCCATCTGGCTGCTTGGGTCTAAGAACAGAACAGCAATAGGCCGCTTCGTGGGTATCCATGGTCGTGTCCAGTTCGATGACGATCTGGTCTATTGCCGCCAAGCAGACCGTAATAGCAGTTGTTAGGGTCCACATCCAGTCCCGAAATGTCGGAGGGAAAAGGGGACCATCGTAGATGGTCGCTCCGCTCAGGTCTTGACGCTGGCCTGGCGGTTCCCGTCGGCGTCTCTTGTCAGGACAACGGCAATGTCACCGGTCAGCTTGGGGACGTTTTTTCTCGGGAATGTCGAAGCGGACTGCGACCTGACGAGCGTGGTCTGTCAATGTCAGACGTATCCGGCATCATCATCGGCTCCGGCAAGATAAACGGTCCCGTCCTCGCTCACCACAGTTCGCCCAGAGGTCGGATATGGCACTTTCTTCGTAGATGGTGGCGGAGGACTGAGTGGAGATGTCGTAGCGGACGACCTGCGCCGTACCTTGTACGGCGGAGAAGATGCTGTCCCCGACGAAACGAACGGGTATTTTATATCGCTTCGGTCTCCAGCTGGAAAATAGGCGTGAAAGGTTCCGGAATCATCCAGAGTCGTGGAAAGTACGCTCAGCCGTGTCAGTCCTTTTCCCCCTTGCACGATATAGGCGTATCCGATCAGGTAAAAGCTGCCCCTGATGGATGATGTATTGCTGGGGCTGATACTCCTGAATGACCGTGTTGAAGTCAAAGCACTTGACTTTCTGACGGTTTCGCCGGAAAGTGAGGTTTTCCACAGGTAATCGTTTGGGTCTGTCTGGGCGGCGGAAACATCCTTGCTCACAAAATAAAGATTGTCTTGGTAGCAGTTCAGACCGTCGCCCTGCACCACATAGGCGGAACATTCCGGAGAATCATGGGTACAGTCTGGGTCGGCACAGAGGGGGCCGGAAAGTGCCGCTGTCGCAGTCGTAGTAGAGAATAAGACTTTTCAGATGATTGAATTTATAGCAGAAGTTTTTTGTAGGGAGGAAACGATAGAAATTGCCTGAGCAGATAGGAATTTGCTGCATCCAGGTTGTGATCCACACGGATGCCAAAGGCGAGGTGGCGGTCGGCTCTGCCGGGGCCGCTGCACACCAGTCAGCAGCAGGGCAAAACAGAGGAATGCCGCCAGAACTTTTTGACTTCATAAGAGATACCTTCTTGTTTGGAATGGATGCCTTGTGGCTTTGATGGCTATATACGAAGGCAAAGCAAAATGCCTGTATTTGGAGAACCACTTCTACTACATAGATTTTATCATGCCGGAATTGTTTCGTCAATATCCGGGGAACAGTTTGGAACGGTCCAAAACGGGAAAAATGACGAAAAAGAGCATGAAAATTATTTTTCAGACCGGCGAAACAACTAAAAATCAGCGGGCAAAATCATAATACAACTTTACTTGCGTGAAATTTGTTCGGACAGGACGGACATACACGGCGGGACAAATTCTTCTGGGGTTTTCAAATTCCCCCTTTACATTTGCTTGCGTTTATGCTAAAATAAGTTAACGGCAGAGGCGGGACGCTTCCTGCCGTATTTTGCTGTTTTTACAGTTTTGGAGGTTTTTAGCATGGTGCGTGCGATCGTAGAGCGCCAACTGGGGCGATGAAGGAAAGGTAAGATCACCGACGTTCTGGCGAAGGATGCCGATGTGGTCATCCGTTTTCAGGGGGCGGCAGCAACGCAGGCCACACCATTATCAACGAATATGGCCGCTTTTGCACTGCATCAGCTCCCCCTCCGGCGTGTTTTATCACCACACCACCAACATCATCGGCAACGGCGTTGCTTCTGGACCTGAATAAGTTCGTGGACGAGATCAAGTCCCTGAAGGAAGCCGATTGTGGAACCCAATCTGCTGGTCTCCGACCGGGTGCAGGTGGTCATGCCTTACCACATCCTCTTTGACCAATATGAAGAAGAGCGCCTGGGCGGCGCAGCTTCGGCTCCACCAAGTCTGGCATTGCGCCCTTCTTCTCCGACAAGTATGCCAAGATCGGCTTCCAGATCTGCGAGCTGTTCGACGAAGCAAGCGCTCTGGAAAAGCTGGGCGGGTGCTGGAAGTGAAGAACGTGATGCTGGAGCATCTCTATCACAAGCCCACCCTGAACGCCCGGGAAGTCTATGACGCCATCAAGCCCGCTCTCGAAGAAGTCCGGCCCTATGTGACCGACACCTTCCATTTCCTGCACAAGGCCGTGCTGGAGGGCAAGGGTCATCCTGCTGGAGGGCCAGCTGGGCCCATGAAGGACCCGGATCACGGCATTTACCCCATGGTCGTCCTCCTCTCCTCTGGCCGGCTTCGGCACCGTGGGCGCCGGTCTGCCCCCTATGAGATCAAGGACATCGTGTGCGTGTCCAAGGCCTATTCTTCCGCCGTGGGCGCAGGCGCTTTCGTCAGCGAATTTTCGGTGAGGGCCCAGACCCTCCGCATCCATGGCGGCGACAAGGGTGAATTCGGTGCAACCACCGGCCGTCCCCGCCGGATGGGCTGGTACGACTGCGTGGCCAGCCGCTACGGCGTGCAGGTCCAGGGCGCAACCCAGGTGGCCCTGACCGTTGTGGATGCGCTGAGCTATCTGGACGAAATTCCCGTGTGCGTGGCCTACGAAGTGGACGGCAAGATCATCGACTTCCCACCACCCCGTGCTGGAGCGCTGCAAGCCCGTTTGGAAGGTCCTGCCCGGCTGGAAGCAGAACATCCGGGGGCATCACCAAGTACGAGGACCTGCCCGAGGCCTGCCGGAACTATGTGGAGTTCATCGAGCAGGAGATCGGCGTGCGGATCACCATGGTCTCCAACGGCCCCGGCCGAAGAGATCCTGCATCGGTAAAATGCAAATCCCCGATACCGGAAGCGTCCGGTATCGGGGATTTCTATAGGAAAAACGCTCCCGTACCGGCCGGTACGGGAGCGTTTTTGGGGAAGCTCTGATTCGATCATCAGAGCCGACGGCGCAAGATTTTGGCCTCAGACAAGGTTCGGAAAATGAGGGAATACTGTATGTATTTCCCATTTTGCGAACTGCAGGCTGAGGGGCAAAAGATTCGCCGCTCGGCCGCAGACGATTTATTCAGAGTTTCCTTAAGCTACCCTGCCTGGAGCAGCCGGGCCAGGGCGGCGTTGGCTTCCTCGTCGGAGAACAGGCCCGTGAAGCGGGCATCGGTGGCTAAGGGCTTCCAGGGTCAATTCCAGGTGGCCCTTGTCCGCCAGAATGTCGAAAGCCGTCGCTGGACCGGTGGCCGGTGAGACACCGGTGGGCGGTCCGCATGGCGTCGGCAGGGTCCATGGGCCGGAGCCGGACCCCCAAGGGCCGAGGCCTTCTTCCGGGCATCCTCCCAGGCGGCAATGAATTTTTCTTCCATGGTCATTTCTCTGAATGACGGTGCCCGCATCCCGGTTCAGCCGCTCGGTGAGTAGCCCACGGCTTCCTTCGGGGTGGCTTTGCTGTTCGCCGGGCGCATATCCTTCACGGGCATTTCCCGGCGTTGATCTCATCCTCGCCCAGCAGCACCAGCAAAGGGCACGCCCAGCTTGTCGGCATAGCTCATTTTCTGCTTGAATTTCTTGTTTTCCCCGTAAAGCTGTACGCAGGCCGCCGGTGCGGGGGCCTCCCGCCAGGGCGATGGCCGGGGCCGGGTCGGCGGTCATGGGCAGCACCAGAGCCTGGACGCTGGCGTCCCCCGGCATTGTCGCTGAGGCCCCCTGCTCATCCAGCACGTAGAAAAAGCCCGGGTCAGGCCAATGGAAATACCCACGCCGGGCAGCTTCTTGTCGGTGTAATATTCGGCCAGATTGTCGTACCGGCCGCCGGAGCAAACGGAGCCGATCTGGGGATAGTCCAGCAGGGGTGGTCTCGTAGACCGTGCCGGTGTAGTAGTCCAGGCCACGGGCGATGGTCAGGTCACGGCAAAGTGGCTCTCCGGCACGCCGAAGGCGGCCAGGTTGGCGGTGACGGCGTACAGCTCGGAAAAGACCGGTGTCAAAAGGTCTCATTGCGGCCCGTAGCCCTCCAGAGCGGACAGAACCTGAGCATTGGAGCCGGTGATAGCCATGAAGCGGCGAATGTCCTGGGCTTGCCCGTCGGTCAGGGGCCAGGTCGTCTACCAGAATTTCCCGGACCTTCTCGGCGCCGATCTTTTCCAGCTTGTCCACGGTGCGCATGATGTCGCCGCTCTTTTCTTCCAGGCCCAGCATGGCGTAGAAGCCGTTGAGCAGCTTCCGGTTATTCACCCGGATGCAGAACCGGTTCAGGCCGAAGCCCCGGAAAATCTTATAAATGACGGCGGGAATCTCCGCCTCGTTGAGAATGCTCAGGGAACCGTCGCCGATGATGTCGATGTCTGCCTGATAGAATTCCCGGAACCGGCCCCGCCCGCTCGCCCGGTAGACCTTGCCGATCTGGTAGCGGCGGAAGGGGGAAGGCCAGCTCGCCGTAGTGCAGGGCCACATATTTTGCCAGGGGGACCGTCAGGTCAAAGCGCAGGGCCAGGTCGCTGTCGCCCTTGGTGAAGCGGTAAATCTGTTTTCGGTCTCGCCGCCGCCCTTGGCAAAAGGATCTGAGGCATCCTCGATGACCGGGGTGTCAGGGGGGCGAAGCCGTACTGGGCATAGGTGGTGCGGAGAATTTCCATCATGCGCTCCATTTTGGCCTGTTTGCCGGGCAGCAGCTCCATAAGAAGCCGGAAAGGGTCCGGGGTTTGATTCGTTCCATAGATTTTTCCTCTTTTCTGGGATGATGGCCTTTCGGCGTAGAAAAACCGACCCGCCGGAGGCAGGCGGTCCATGCGTATTATCTGGGACGGTTCGGTACATCTCCCGCCAATCCAGATCGCCCCGCTGCAGGCCCATGATGAGCATTTCCGCCGAGGCAAGGTTGGTGGCGATGGGAACATTGTGCCGGTCGCAGTGCCGGATGGTTTCGATCATCTGAGCATGTCGTCCCAAAGGATCGGTGGTGTTGGGATCGGTGAACAGCAGCACCAGGTCAATCTTTCGTTGTAGGCAATGCGGGCGTTAATCTGCTGATGACCGCCCCTGCTTATGGGAGCAGCAGCGTCACGGGCATACTGGTGCTGTCTGCCACCAGACGGCCGGTGGTAGCGGTGGCATAGAGGGTATGTTTAATGAGAACGCTCTTGTAAGCGGTGCAGAACTGAACCATCAGTTTCCTTCTTCTTATCATGGGCCATCAGTGCAATGTTCACAGTGATCACTCCTTAATAGTATCTCTTTTTATAGGGCGATGGGTACCACGCTGCCCTTGAATGCCGGGCGATCCGGCGATCCGGCGGCTGGGCCCCGCTTGGGTTGGTTTGGTAAAGAAGGGGCTTGGAAGGAAGCGGCGGCACAGGGTCACATTGGCATCCTCCGGAACCATGCCCCAACAGGGGCAGACCCGTCCGCGTCCATCACATCGTCCACGGTCAGGTGCATGGCGGCTACCAGCTTCTTGTTGACCCGGTTGACGATGAGGCGGATGTTGTCCTTGCCCATTTCCTGCAAAATCTCTCCCGTGCGGCCTGCGTCCCGGATGGCGGCGTCCGGCCGGTGACCAGCAGGATGCGTCCGGCGTAGCGGGCGGCTAAGCGGAAGCCTTCTCTCGATGCCTGCGGGGGGGCGTCCAGCAGCACATAGTCTATTACCGCTCGGCGGCCTGCCCGGAGCATGGCGGCGAAGGCCGGGAAGCACGTCTCAATGTCCCCGGGGGGAAATGGGGCCGTCAGAATTGAAGGTCCGGGAACGCCGGATGCCGGGTGGCTTTCGACAGGGCATAGCCTCGCTGGCTCACGTCCAGGAAGGAGAGCGCCCCAACTTCGCTCAGCCCCAGGGAAATATCCAGATTTCTCAGGCCGATGTCGCAGTCGATGCACAGCGGTACGCTCCTGCCGCCCTCGGCCAGAGCCGTGGCGATACCGGCGCAGAACAGATGTTTTACCCGTGCCGCCCTTGCCGGACAGCACAGCGATCAGTTCCCCCACACCCATTCCTCCGATTTTGAGTATAGTGTCATTATAATGAGAAACCGGCCAAAAATGCAAAGGATTTTGTACTCTTTTGAGTATGTTATGTTTTTTTTTTCGGCGACGGGCCGCCGGCAGGGACGGGAAAGTCAGAAATTCATAAATTTTTACGAATTCGACGCTTTTTTTCCCTCTTTGCATTCCGGAGAGTGTGGTATGATATGTTAGCACTCAGGAAGAGTGGCGATGCTAAAACACGTAGCAAACCACGCCGGGCAACACCGGCAGTCTAAAATATCGACGTATGGAGGAATGAACCATGAAACTGAAACCTATGGCTGACAACGTGCTGCTGAAGCAGAACGGGCCCAGGAGACCACCGTATCCGGCATCATCTGGCCACCACCAATAAAGAGAAAGCCCGCCATCTACGAGTGTGGTATCCGTGAAAGGCCCCGGCACCAAGGACGTGACCATGACCGTCAAGACCGGCGACCGGGTGGTCGTGGGCATGGAGATTTTTGAATGTGATTGGAGCAATATTAAATTTCTTAAATAAATTAATGGAAAGAGTTCACAAAAGTGGAAGGGTGCCATTAATTTATTTAGAAATTTTATGTTGCGTATTGAAACTCGAAAAAATTATCAAATCATATACATATATATTTTACCCGTGAACATTCCTCACATTTTTATATAATATTTTCTATTTTTTCACGTCAGCAATACGTAACTATATTACGTATTGCTTTGGCGACGATGTCTGGGCCGAGACCTTTGCAGAGCAGCCCGCACCTTTGACCGCCGAAGAAGAAAAGAGCCACCTGAGCCATGTAACAGGCGTCTGCACAGGCTCCTGACGCGTTCTTCCCACTGGCGGTAACATCGAGCGTGCCCGCCGCTCTGGCGTGACGGCCATCGTCCAGCCCGGCGGCTCCATCCACTAGCAGGTCGTGACACCTGCAACAAGTACGGCATCGCCATGGCGTTCTGCGGCATCCGGCTGTTCCATCACTGAGCAAAAAGGAAGCAACGGGAAAATGTACAGACAATGCTTTTCGCCGAGTACAGATGTAAGAAAAAAGAAAATCTTAGTATTAGTCGGCGGCGGCAGGCGTGAAGCACGCCATCGCTCACATGCA
>VOFC01003498.1_pt1 | contig 17324 bp, 34 predicted proteins | sample 5384161 | NCBI WGS metagenome assembly VOFC01 (sample SAMN12384722, study PRJNA508395) | human gut metagenome | isolation source: healthy gut B | host: Homo sapiens
AGTCCCGTATGTGCATGTTCTTCCTGAGAAAGGCGCATATCGGTGAAGTCCAGGCGTCCATCTGGCCGCAGGAGACTCCGTCGGATGCGTTCAGAGCGCAGGGCGTCTGCCTGCTGTAAAAAAATATGTCTGTCCATTCTGGCGAATAATAAAGAAGCCAAGCTGCAAAACACAGCTTGGCTTTTGTTATATAAAAATTGCAGTTGAGGCAATCCCAAACGAATTTATATCTCCTGAACACAGCGGCAAATCCGCCGGAGGGACGCATTGTTATATCCGCGCTTTCGTCGGGCGCCGTGACGGATATCTTCACTTTGTTATACCCGCGCTGGATCGGTAAGATTGTCCGTGTATATCTCGGCTTCGTATTTCGCGCCGTCTTTAAAAAACGGGAACGGCAGATTATCTTCCGCTCGCCTTGAGAGTTGCGTTGGAATACGGCGGCGTACCATCTGCTTGCCGCTGCGCGAAAAATCGCGATTTCGTTTATTTTGCTGCCGGGGAGAACGTGCGTCTCGTTCCAGACCGCCGGCAGGAGAGACAAATGAGTCGAGCCCGTGCGCTTTGAGAATTGACGGGTCTTCGCTGACGGTGAAAAATGCCGAGTTGTATATTACGGCAGAGGCAAAGCATGTGCATATGCTGACTTCGTTAAGGCATCTCGGCACGGAGAAGCACAGCGGCGTATAATCCGCGTTGCCGCCGAGCATCCTTGTAAATGGAAGAATCGTGTCATTGTCCGCGTCCGCCTTGCATTGAAGTCCGCGTATCGCCTCCATGCTCATCACCTTCGGGAATGTGCGGCGCAGTCCCGTCGGCTTCTGTGGGTTGTGGTATATGACCATCAATTTGTGCTCTGCCGCCACTCGCGTGCGAATCGGCGGTAAAATTCGGTCATGAACTGCGTCTCGCTCTCGATGTGGTCGAGCTTTATGCCCTTTATCCCGAGCTTTTCACACTTTTTGAAGAACCTGCGCCTGTATGGAGTGAAACCACACCTTTGTCCATGGCGGACTGCCAGAGCCATATCCCGACCGAGCGCTTTTTCTGCGTCGTCAACGAGCTCTTGACCTTTTGAACGCGCCGCGTTCCGTCTTTGCCCAACCGCGCCAGCCGTTGTCCGCGAGGTTGTATTCATATCCCGCCTCCTGCGCGAGGGCGTTGAATTCCATTATTTTTCAAAGCGGCGGCTGTGTCCTCGTCTATAAAATACGACCATGCGCTCTTGCCCGGGCGTATCCAGTCGGCGTTTTCGTATGCTTTGTCATTCACGGGCGCTGCGGCGTGGGTTATAACGCGGCAGAATGAGCTCCCCAAGCGAGCGGCACACGGTGACATGCGCCACGGAGTTTTTCCCGCCTTTTTATAAAAGAACTTGTCCGTGTCCCACAGCTTCGTTTTGAATCTGCCCGCGCCGAGCGAGCGCAAGCCATGCCGGGTAGTTCTCGATGTCCGATTCAATGGTTACCATTATATATATGCTTTTCCCGGGAAAAAAACTCGAATGCGGTCATGCATGAGAAAACTCGCTTTGCGAAAGTTCCGATGTCTTTTTCGCGTCAGTGTCTTTCCCTGCATCTTCTTGAGGTCGGTCTGATATCTGCAAACGGTGTCGCCGGGCACATTGAAACGCGTCAGCTCGTCGCTGATAAAGTAACCCCGTCTCCTCACCGAAGAGCAGACGGAATCGAATCCGTCGTTCCCATATGCGCACCTCGAGCGAGTATATAACTTTTTCCACGCGCGGGGGATAATATAATTCATGTGCCTGTCGGTTATATCCGTCTCGGTGTCAAGGTCGCGGTAAGTCTCTTCGCAGGACTCGATTTTCGGCTCGCCGGGGTGACATTTTCGCCGATATTTCTGCCGCCCTGAATGAGCAGACCTATCTCCGACGGCTCGATTACAGCAATTCCGCCGACCGCCGCCGAATATGTAAGTCTGCCGCCCGAGACAGTCACTTCGAGCGCGCCGTCGGGGCTTTTGAGAATATATTTTTTCCGTTCCCGGGGTGAAATTTGAATCGCCGCTTGATTTCTTCTCAAACAGCGAATATGCGCAAAACGGGCGCGCGCTCTATCCCGAGCAGCCGCCGCCCAGTCTCTCTCATCATGCCGATCCCTCCGTTACGTTGCATATTATAATATATTTTATTCTGCAACACAAGTTGATATTTGACCTCGGATATGATATAATCCGATTAACTTGAGTATAAGGAGAAGTTCTATGAACAGTAAAGTAGTTATCACCACAGACAGCCCTGCGGATCTGAACGCAGAACTTTGAAACAAGATATGATATACATGTCCTGCCGCTGTATGTTAATCTCGGAGGAAAATCATACCGCGACGGAATAGATATAACCACTCCCCGATATTTTCAGGCACTACGACGAGAGACGGGCGAGCTGCCTACGACCTCGGCTATTCCGATAGGCGACTACGAGGCCTTCTTCAAGTCCTTTATCGACGAGGAAAGAAAGTTGTCCATTTCTCGCTGAGCTCGAGATATCTCGACCCATCAGAACGCGAGGCTCGCCGCGGAGGGAATGGACGGAGTTTATGTCATCGACTCGCGCCATCTGAGCTCCGGTATCGCGCTCCAGGTCATAAGAGCTTGCGAGATGCGCGATGATGAAGGGCATGAGCGCGGAGGACATAGCGAAGGTCGCCGTTGATTTGAACAAAAAGACCTGCACGAGCTTTGTGCTTGACAAGCTCGAATATATGAAGAAGGGCGGCCGCTGCTCGACGGTTGCCGCGCTCGGAGCCAACTTGCTCTCCATCCGTCCGTGCATCGAGATGAAGGACGGCAAGCTCGGGGTTGCGAGAAAGTATCGCGGAAAGATACTCGACGTCAAGAAGAAGTATATCGAGGATGAGCTCAGCAGCGCCCATAAGGACGATGCCGACCTCTCGCGCATTTTCCCTGACCTCGTCGAGCGCTTCGGATGCCGAGGTGAAGGAGCTCACCGCGCTGATAAAGAGCATTCTCCCGTTCAAGGGAGGTTCTCATCGGCTGCGCGGGCTGCACCATCGCAAGCCACTGCGGACCCGGATGCTGGGAATACTTTCATGACTAAATAAATGAAAAAGGAAAAAGCCGCCGCCTGTCTGAATTCAAACGGGTCGGCGGCGTTTTTTGATACGGGAGAAAAGATGATTAAAAAAATATAATTTTCGATATGGGCAACGTGCTTCTTAAATATGATACAGACCTACCGCTCGGCGCGTTCTGCCCCGATGAGGAAGCAAAAAATTTTATTCGCCGTGAGCTGTTCGAGAGCGCGGAGTGGATAGAGGCCGACAGGGGAAACATAACCGACGGCGAGATGCTTGCGGCGGCCAAGGAGCGGGTGCCTAAAGAATATCATGACGCGCTAGAAAATGTGAGCGCCGCTGGCCGAAGTTTCTGGACAGGATTGACGGCGCGCCTGAGTTCTGCCGCGCGATGAAGCGGAGCGGGAGGAAAATCTATGTCCTCTCAAACGCGAGCGGGCGATTCTATGAATATTTTCCGCGCTTCTACGATATCGACTTCTTCGACGGCGCGGTAGTCTCGTGCGACCTGCACATCATTAAGCCCGACAGGAGGATATACGAATATATCCTCGATAAATACGGGCTGAAAGCCGAGGAGTGTTTGTTTATAGACGACCTCGAAAGAAACGTGCGCGGGGCGGAGGAAGTCGGAATAAACGCCGTGAGGTTCGAAAACAACTACGGAGAGATAGCGAAAAATACGGACTTTGACGGAGAGGGCTGCCGCTAAATGCGGCAGCCCCCTGTTTTTATGATTTCTTTTTTGTCTTTGTTTTTCGTCTGTATTTCGCAAAGCAGATGACGCTTGCCGTGACAAGCCCCAAGCCAATAACGAGCACCCAATGCAGATAGTAGGTGTTGAGGAACGGAACGAACGAATAGACGGGCACGCGTGTTGTCGCCATGCGGTGTTCTTCGGATATCTGCGTTGTCCCGTCGGGGAGAATCTCCATCATCGGACCGTGGTCGTAGGTTACTTTTGATACGACTCAATGACCTGCGATAAAGTCAGCAGTACGCCGACGATTATGATTCCGAGCACGAGAGTGATTATGCCGCGATGAGCAGCTGACGGCTCTGCTCCGCGTTTTGACCTTTTCGCGGTGCGGGCTACTGCGGGGATGTCCTCGTCGCTGTCGAGTCCGTCCTTTTATAAGATAGTCGGTCGTGACGCCGAAAAGCTCGCTTAACTGAACGATGTTGTCCGTGTCCGGAACGGCAGTACCGAGCTCCCCATTTTGATACCGCCTGCCGCGAGACCGTTATCCTGTTTGCAAGTTCCTCCTGCGACCAGCCGCGCTCTTTTCTGAGCTTTGCAGTTTTTTCGGGGAAGTTCATGAATTTCTCCTTTCGCGTACTTTTTATTGCACTTGTATTTTACACGAAAGCAAAATTTCAGTCAACATATCAGAGCTTGCAATCTGTCAACCGGAGTTTACATTATATATTTGCCCGGTTGCGGCGGGGAAAAATAAAAATTTTTATTTTATATCCCTCTATCTTGTCTGCAATTTGACTAAAATATCCATATATAGAGTGCTGATTTTCATCACGCAAGTTTTTGAAAAAATATTGCGAAAACCCTTGCAATACAAAGGATTTGTGTGGTATCATTATCAGGCATGATTGTGGGAAGTGGGGCAAGTATGCCCGAAACACAATCTGCTGATATGCGATGATGCAGAAGGTGGCCGTCCTTTGAGACGGGGAATTTCTGCGGAGTATGTCCGATTTAAAAACCGGGCGAAACAGGTCTGACTGCCGCACGGGGTGCGTTTCCCTCGCACCTTCGCTTGAGGCAGCAGTAATTGCATCTGCTTTCTTCACACCCGGAAATATCGTTTTCCGGTTTTTAAAAGGGAAACGATGAAACACCCGGAGGCGTTGAAAGAAAAGAAGCAATGCCCGCCAATTATTAAGGAGGCGCAAACAATGGCAGCAAAGGGAAAAATCAGAATCAGACTCAAGGGCTATGACCACAACCTCGTCGACAAGGCGGCGGAGAAGATCGTAGAGACCGCAAAGAGAACCGATGCTCAGGTCTCAGGTCCGTACCGCTCCCGACAGAGAAGGAAGTCGTTACCGTCCTTCGCGCAGTCCACAAGTACAAGGACTCCCGCGAGCAGTTTGAGCAGCGTACACACAAAAGGCTCATAGACATCATCAGACCTTCAGCAAAGACTGTTGAAGCTCTTACCGGTCTTGAGCTTCCCGCAGGCGTGGATATAGAGATCAAACTCTAATACATTATATATGCGTGAGAGCGCAGATATGATGTACGCCGCAGGTCAAGTTGGCGAGAGCCAACCAATAACCTAAAGGAGGAGAAAGGAACTATGCAAAAGCACTCATCGGAAAGAAGATCGGCATGACTCAGATCTTCGATGCAAACGGAAACGTTGTTCCCGTAACAGTCGTCGAGGCAGGCCTGCTCTGTCGTTATGAAGAAGACTGTTGAAAACGACGGCTACGAAGCTGTTCAGCTCGGCTTCGGCGACGTCAAAGTTCAGAGAGTCAACAAGCCCATGAAGGGTCACTTCGACAAGGCGGGCACAGCCCCCAAGAAGTCCCTCAGAGAGTTCAGACTTGACGATCAGTCGAGCCTCAACGTGGGCGATATCCTCAAGGCCGACGTTTTCGCTGTTGGCGATCACGTTGACGTTGTCGGTACAAGCAAAGGTAAGGGCACCGCAGGCGCCATCAAGAGATGGAACTTCTCCAGACTCAAGATGACTCACGGTACCGGACCCAACGCAAGACACGCCGGTTCTCTCGGCGCGTGCAGCGATCCCTCGAGAGTTTACAAGGGAAAGAAGCTCGCAGGTCACCTCGGCCACGAGAGAGTTACTATCCAGAATCTTGACATTGTCAAGGTCGACGCTGAGAACAACCTTATTGCCATCAAGGGCGGCATCCCCGGCCTTCCAAGGGCGGCATCGTTCTCATCAGAGACAGCGTTAAGAATGTAAGAAAGGAGTAGAGTTTAATGCCTAATTATTCAGTTTTTGACAAGACCGGCAAGAAGGTATCGGACATTGCCCTTTCGGACGCGATCTTCGCAATCACCCCGAACGCTTCGGCAATGCACCTCTGCGTGGTAGCATATTTGGCAAACCAGCGCCAGGGCACTCAGTCTACCCTTACACGCGCTGAAGTCAGAGGCGGCGGCAAGAAGCCCTGGAGACAGAAGGGTTCAGGCCGCGCAAGACAGGGCTCAATCAGAAGCCCGCAGTACCCATTCGGCGGTATCGCACTCGGCCCCAAGCCCCGTGAGTACGGCAAGACAGTCAACAAGAAGGTCAGAAGACTCGCTATGAAGTCTGCTCTTTCCTCCAAGGTCGCAGCTGAGGAGCTTATCGTCCTCGACAGCCTTGAGATGAACGAGATCAAGACCAAGGAAGTTGTCAGCGTTCTCAAGGCTCTTGAGACCGGTAAGAAGGGTTCTCATCGTCCTTCCCGAGAAGAACGAGACCGTCTACAGAAGCGCTCGCAACATCAAGGGCGTCAAGACCACTCTTGTCAGCACACTCAATGTTTACGATATCCTCAACTGCGATTCTCTCGTAGTGCTCAAGGATGCCGTATCGAAGATTGAGGAGGTATACGCATGAGCAAGATAGCACAGGACATCATCCTTCGTCCTATCATCACCGAGGAGAGCATGCTCGGTACAGCGGACAAGAAGTACACCTTCTCCGTTGCCAAGGACGCAAACAAGATAGAGATCGCCAAGGCAGTTGAAGAGCTCTTCAAGGTCGAAGTCAAGAGCGTCAACACCGTTAACTGCCGCGGTAAGAAGCGCCGCTACGGTCGTTTCGAGGGATTCACTTCCTCGTGGAAAAAGGCTATAGTGACCCTTACGGAGAACTCCAAGACCATCGAGTTCTTCGACGGCATGATGTAATAATCAACCAATAATCCGGCGGTAAAGTATGGAGGGTCGACACCTCCGCAAAAGCCGCTATGAGGAGAGTGAAACCAAATGTCGATCAGAGTTTACAAGCCGACAACAAACGGTCGCCGTAACATGTCGGTCACAGATTACTCCGGGCTGTCAAAGGTTGCTCCCGAGAGAAGCCTTCTTGCTCCTCTCTCCAAGAACTCCGGACGCAACAGCTACGGCAGAATCACCGTTCGCCATCGCGGCGGCGGAAACCGCAGAAAGTATCGTATAATCGACTTCAAGCGCGCGATAAGTTCGATGTTTCTGCAACTGTTAAAACGCTTGAGTACGATCCCAACCGTTCAGCTCATATAGCTCTGCTTGAGTATGCCGACGGCGAGAAGAGATACATCCTCGCTCCCGCAAGGCCTCGCAGTGGGCGACACGGTTGTCGCAGGCCCCGATGCCGATATCAAGGTCGGCAACGCACTTCCCCTGACCAACATCCCCACCGGTACTTTCGTTCACAACGTTGAGCTTTATCCCGGCAGAGGCGGTCAGCTGGCAAGAGCGGCGGGCAACTCCGCACAGCTCATGGCTAAGGAAGGCGCATACGCCCTTCTTCGTCTGCCCTCGGGCGAGCTGAGAAACGTTCCCGCTTCCTGCATGGCAACAGTCGGCCAGGTCGGCAACGTTGACCACGAGAATGTCAAGATCGGTAAGGCAGGTCGCAGCCGTCACCTCGGCTGGAGACCCACCGTCCGAGGCTCCGTCATGAACCCGAATGACCACCCGCACGGCGGCGGTGAGGGCAAGAGCCCGATCGGTAGACCCGGCCCTGCACTCCGTGGGGCAAAAGCCCGCACTCGGCTATAAGACGAGAAACACCAAGAAGGCCTCCGATAAGCTTATCGTGAAGCGCCGCAACGGCAAGTAAGTCGAGAAAGGAGCAGAAATAATGGGCAGAAGCGTTAAAAAGGGCCCGTTTCGTGCAGCCTAAACTGCTGAAGAGGAGTCGTGGAGATGAACAAGTCCGGCAACAAGCAGGTTCTCAAGACCTGGAGCCGCAGCTCCACAATCTTTCCCTGAATTTGTCGGCCACACCTTCGCTGTTCATGACGGACGCAAAGCATGTCCCCGTGTATGTAACAGAGGATATGGTTGGACATAAACTCGGTGAATTCGCACCGACCAGAACTTTCAAGGGTCATGCGGGTTCCAAAACAACAAATAACGGTAAATAATCAGTCGAAAGGAGTGTGTAACAATGCAGGATAATACAATGCCTCAGGCAGTGGCTAAGGCAAACTATGTGCGCATTGCTCCCCGCAAGGTTCAGATAGTGCTCGACCTTATCCGCAATCAGCCGGCAGACAAAGCGCTGGCAATTCTCAAACACACGCCCAAGGCTGCGTGTGAACCGCTTCTTAAACTTTTGAAGTCCGCTATAGCGAACGCTGAGAACAAGAACATGGACACTTCCAATCTTTATATCAGCGAGTGCACTGTAGGTCAGGGACCACCCTCAAGAGAATAAGAGCGAGAGCTCAGGGCAGAGCGTTCAGAATCAACAAGAAGACGTCGCACATCACCCTGGTGCTCAAGGAAGCGGAATAAGCGAGGAGGAGGTTAAACAATGGGACAGAAAATTAATCCCACCGGTCTTAGAATCGGTGTAATTAAAGACTGGGAGTCACGCTGGTACGCAGATCCCAAAGGATTTCGGCGATACCCTCGTTGAAGATCACAAGCTGCGTGAATTCCTCCTTGAGCTCCTTGCTCCGGGCAGGCGTGCCCAAGATCGAGATCGAGCGCAATTCAAGAGAGTCAACATCAACATTTTCTGCGCAAAGCCCGGCATGGTTATAGGCAAGGGCGGCGCTGAGATAGAGAAGCTCAAAGAAGCTCTGCGAGAGCAAGCTCGGCGGCAAAGAGGTTTCGCTCAACATCGTTGAAGTTAAGCAGCCTGACCTTGACGCTCAGCTCGTCGCTGAGAACATCGCTTCTCAGCTTGAAAAAGAGTTTCCTTCCGCCGTGCTCATCAAGCAGTCCATCGGACGCACTATGAGACTTGGCGCAAGAGGTATAAAGACTCAGGTTTCCGGCCGTCTGGGCGGTGCGGAAATAGCACGTACAGAGCAGTATCATGAGGGTACTATCCCGCTGCAGACCATCAGAGCCGACATCGACTATGGCTTCGCTGAGGCCAAGACCACTTACGGCCGCATCGGTGTCAAGGTCTGGATCTACAAGGGTGAGGTTCTTCATGACAACCGCAGCAGCAATAACAGAAGAAGATCATCACGCAAGGAAGGGGGAGCTCGCTAATGCTGTTACCCAAGAGAGTTAAGCACCGCAGGGTACAGAGAGGCAGAATGACCGGTAAAGGCCATGAGAGGCAACAAGGTCTCTTACGGCGATTTCGGTCTCGTAGCTCTCGAGCCCGCCTGGATCACCGCTAACCAGATCGAGGCAGCCCGTATCGCAATGACCCGTTACATCAAGCGTGGCGGTCAGGTTTGGATCAAGATTTTCCCCCGACAAGCCGGTAACCAAGAAGCCCGCTGAAACCCGCATGGGTTCCGGTAAAGGTGCTCCCGAGTATTGGGTTGCCGTTGTTAAGCCCGGCAGAGTCATGTTTGAGATCGCCGGTGTTGATAAGGAGCTCGCAGAAGAGGCTATGCGTCTTGCTGCTCACAAGCTCCCGATCAAATGCAAGTTTGTAACTAAGGAAGAAACGGGTGGTGAACAGGAATGAAAGCCAGTGAAATAAGAAAACTTTCCGCCAAAGAGCTGGATGCTAAGCTGCTTGAGTTAAAGGATGAGCTTTTTCAAACTGCGCTTCCAGCAGGCTGTTAACCAGCTCGACAACCCGATGCGAATCAGTGCCGTCAAGAAGGACATAGCGCGCATTAAGACAGTTCAGCGTGATATCGAGCTTCACGGCGCCAATTCGTGATGAAAGGGAGGTCAACACTGTATGGAAAGAAACCTCAGAAAAACTCGCGTTGGCATTGTGACCAGCGATAAGATGGATAAGACTGTTGTCGTCTCCATCAAGGATAGGGTAAAGCATCCGCTTTACAAGAAGATCGTTAACCGCACCATCAAGCTCAAGGCTCATGATGAGAACAACACCTGCGGAATCGGCGACCGTGTCCTCGTCATGGAGACCCGCCCGATGTCCAAGGACAAGAGATGGCGCGTAGTTGAGATCATCGAGAAAAGGCTAAATAATTTTTTTGGTAACAGTAAGGAGGCAGACACTGTGATACAGCAACAGAGTTACCTCAAGGTTGCCGACAACACCGGCGCGAAGGAGATTATGTGCATTCGCGTTCTCGGAGGTTCCGGCAGGAGGTATGCCAATATCGGCGACGTCATAGTTGCTTCGGTTAAAAAAGCAGCACCCGGCGGCGTAGTTAAAAAAGGCGAGGTCGTTAAGGCAGTCGTAGTTCGTACTGCAAAAGGAGTTCGCCGTGATGACGGCACCTACATTCGCTTCGATGAGAATGCAGCTGTTATCATCAAAGAAGACAAAAATCCCAAAGGCACTCGTATCATTTGGACCGGTAGCGAGAGAGCTGCGTGAGAAAGATTATCTCAAGATTCTCTCTCTGGCTCCCGAAGTGCTTTAAGGCGGAGGTGTGCAACGATGAGTAATAAGGTTCATGTTAAGACCGGTGACGAGGTTGTCGTCATCAACGGCAAGTACCGCGGCAAGAGGGCAAGGTCCTCCAGGTCAGCCTTCCGAGGGTAAGGTTATTGTCGAGGGCGTGAATATCGTCACGAAGCACGTTAAGCCCCGCAAGATGGGTGAGGCCGGCGGTCTCATCAAGGCTGAAAGCGCCCTTTATGCAGATAAGGTTCAGCTCGTTTGCCCCCAAGTGCGGCAGACCCACCAGAACCGGCAGCAAGATCAACGCAAAGGCAAGAAAGTCCGCATTTGCAAGAAGAGCGACTGCGAAGAATTCGAATAAGGGAGGAGCATGACAATGGCAGCAAGGTTAAAAGAGACCTATATAAACGAAGTTGCACCTGCTCTTATGAAGAAGTTCGAGTATAAGAGCGTCATGCAGATCCCGAAGCTTGACAAGATTGTGGTCAACATCGCTTGCGGCGAGGGCAAGAGAGAATCCAAGGTTCTCGATTCCGTCGTCTCCGACCTCATGCAGATCACCGGTCAGAAGACCCGTGATTGCAGAGCGAAGAAGTCGTCGCTAACTTCAAGCCCGTGAAGGCATGGTTATCGGTGCCAAGGTTACCCTCAGAGGGAGACAGAATGTATGAGTTCCTTGACAGGTTCTTCAATCTCGCTCTTCCCCGCGTCAGAGACTTCAGAGGTATCAACCCGAACTCTTTCGACGGCAGAGGCAACTATTCTCTGGGTATCAAAGGAACAGCTGATATTCCCCGAGATCGAGTACGACAAGATCGACAAGGTCAGAGGCATGGATATTTGCTTTGTCACGACAGCAATACTGATGAAGAGGCACGCGAGCTGCTCACTCTCATGGGCGCTCCGTTCGCAAAATAAGGAGGAATTACGGTGGCCTAAAACATCAATGAAAGTTAAGCAGGCAAGACCCGCTAAGTATTCTTCAAGGGCTTACAACAGATGTAAGATCTGCGGCAGACCGCACGCTATCTTCGCAAATACGGAGTATGCCGCATCTGCTTCAGAGAGCTGGCTCATGCCGGTCAGATCCCCGGCGTCAAGAAGGCCAGCTGGTAAAAAGAGCAATTGCAAAAGGAGGTTCAACAGTATGCAAATTACTGATTCCATCGCCGATATGCTCACAAGAATCCGCAATGCGAATTCCGCAAAGCATGATACGGTGAAGATTCCCGCATCCAATATGAAGAAGGCGATTGCTCAAATTCTTCTTGATGAGGGTTACATCAAGGGATTCAAGGTTGAGGACGACGGCAAGCAGGGCGTCATCGAGATCGCTCTCAAGTACGGCCCCAACAAGTCACAGGTTATAACCGGTCTGCGCAGAGTTTCAAAGCCCGGTCTGCGTATATATACCAACTGCGAGGATATGCCCAGAGTCATGAAGGGTCTCGGCATCGCTATCCTCTCAACAAGCAAGGGCATTATGACGGACAAGGATGCACGCAAAGCCAATGTCGGCGGCGAAGTCCTTGCATTTATCTGGTAAGGAGGTGCTGTAAATGTCACGCATAGGAAACAAACCCATCGCAATCCCCGCAGGGGTTACTGTGCAGGTGGACGGCAGCACTGTCACCGTTAAGGGTGCCAAAGGCGAGCTTACCAGAACCGTGCACAGCAATATGGCTGTCGAAGTCGAAGGCGCGACCGTTCACGTCAAGCGCCCCGACGACACCAAGCTCAACAAGTCCCTTCACGGTCTTACCCGCACACTCGTCGCCAACATGGTGACCGGCGTCAGCGAGGGCTACAAGAAGGAGCTTGAAATCAACGGCGTAGGTTACCGTGCCGCTAAAAGAGGGCAAGGAGCTTGTTCTCAATATCGGTTTCTCGCATCAGGTCAGAGTGGCCGAGATCGACGGTATCACCATCGAGGTTCCCGCGCCCAACAAGATCGTTATCTCCGGTCCCGACAAGCAGAAGGTCGGCCAGTTTGCAGCGGAAGTTCGCGAGAAGCGTCCCCCCGAGCCGTACAAGGGCAAGGGCATCAAGTATGTTGATGAGCATATCCGCCGCAAAGGAAGGCAAGGCCGGCAAGGGCGGTAAGTAAGTTTAGGTTAAGGAGTGAAAAGTTATGGTTAACAGACCGGACAGCAAGAAAGCAAGACAGAAGCGCCACACCAGAGTGCGTGCTAAGATCTCCGGAACTGCAGAATGCCCCCCGCCTTAATGTATTCCGCTCCCTGCAGCACATCTATGCGCAGATCATAGACGATGTTTCAGGCAAGACCCTTGTTTCAGCCTCTACTGTTGAGAAGGATTTTGAGGATTACGGCGGAAATAAATCCGCAGCCCGCAAGGTGGGCATCACACTGGCAAAGAGAGCAGCCGAAAAGGGAATAACCGATGTTGTTTTCGACCGCGGCGGCTACGTTTATCACGGCCGTGTTCAGGAACTGGCCGAAGGCGCCCGTGAGGGCGGCCTCAACTTCTAAGGAAAGGGAGGATACTTTTGGCTAAGATTGATGCATCGGCATATGAACTCACTACGGAAAGAGTTGTCACTATCAACCGCGTATCGAAAACCGTTAAAGGGCGGCCGTATATTCAAGTTCGCCGCTCTCGTAGTCGTCGGTGACGGCAACGGAATCGTCGGCTTCGGTCTCGGCAAGTCCGGCGAAGTTCCGGACGCCATCCGTAAGGGTATCGAAGATGCGAAGAAGAACCTGATGAAGGTTTCACTCTAAGGGAACAACCATTCCCCACGAGGTTATAGGTAAGTTCGGCGCAGGCGTCGTCCTGCTCAAGCCCGCAGCACCCGGTACCGGCGTTATCGCCGGCGGCCCGGTCCGTGCAGTCGTTGAGACTGTCGGCATCAGGATATCCGTGCTAAGGCTCTCAGATCCAACAACCCCCCTGTAACGTCGTCAGAGCAACACTTGACGGTCTTGCAAGCTTCGCAACGTCGATGAAGTTGCGGCTATAAGAGGCAAGTCGGAAAAAGAAATTTTAGGTTAAGGAGGGTGGACAACAATGGCAGATATTAACGTAAAGCTCGTACAAGAGCCTTATCGGAAGTACTAAACCTCAGATTGCCACCGCCTATGCACTCGGTCTCCACAAGATCGGCGACGAGTCAGTTCAGCCTGACAACGCTGCCACCCGCGGCAAGATCAGAAACTTGCCCACCTTGTCGAGACAAGTGAAGTCGAGCAAGGAGGTGCTGAATGATGAAATTGCATGAGCTTTCACCTGCACCCGGTTCTGTCAAAGAGCGTAAGCGTATAGGCAGAGGCGCTGCTTCAGGTCAGGGTAAGACCGCCGGTAAAGGCCACAAGGGCCAGAAGGCAAGAAGCGGAAGCAACGCGCACATCGGTTTCGAAGGCGGCCAGATGCCCCCCTTCAGAGAAGAATCCCCAAAAGAGGTTTTGTCAACATTTTTTTGCCGAAAAGAGATCGCAACTGTTAACGTAGCAGCTATCAACGACAAGTTCGAGGACGGCGCTACCGTAACTATAGAAGCCCTCGTCGAGTCCGGTCTTGTCAAGAAGACCCTCGACGGCGTCAAAAGTCTTAGGACAGGGCGAACTTACGAAGAAGCTAACAGTTCAGGCTAATGCTTTTTCTGCTTACGCCAAAGGCTAAGATTGAGGCTGCGGGCGGACAGGCAGAGGTAATCTGAAAATGTTCAAGACTTTTGCCAACGCATGGAAGATCCCGAGCTCAGAAAGAAGATTCTTCTTCACCGCTCTGATTGTTCTTATCTTCAGAGTCGGCTCCGCTATTCCGGTTCCGTTCACAAACATCCTCATTGAGGGCGGCAATCTTGTTCAGGACGGCAGCACCTTCCTGAACTACCTGATAATGATGACCGGTGACGCGTTCAACTACGGTACTCTGTTCGCTCTGTCGATCACCCCGTACATCAACTCGTCGATTATCATGCAGCTCCTCTGCGTCGCTATTCCTCCCTGGAGAGACTGGCGAAGGAAGAGGACGGTCAGGGAAGAAGATTGCTTCCATCACAAGATATGTTACTGTTGTTCTGCGGTATCATCAGAGCGTAGGCACTATCTTCTATATCAGAAGCGCCGGTTACCTTTCAAAGGCTGCTGACGGCTCGGCCTACACAGGCTTTGCCAATGGTCTTCCAGGCCATCGTCATCATCCTCTGCTTCACGGCAGGTACCGCGCTTATCATGTGGCTCGGTGAGCAGATCAACGACAAAGGGCATCGGCAACGGTATCTCGATAATCCTTTTCGCAGGTATCGTTTCGAGAATCCCCGCTCTGATCCCAGCTCTTCGGCGGCTCGGGCACCGGCAGCTACTGGTCAGAGGCGGCGTCTACTACTTCCTTTCACCCTTCGTCTGCGTCATCCTTATTCTGATGGTCGCATTCATCGTGTGGATGGACAACGCTGAGAGACGCATTCCTGTACAGTATGCCAAGCGCGTAGTAGGCCGCAAGATGTACGGCGGCCAGAACACCCATATTCCGATAAAGGTCAATATGTCCGGTGTTATGCCCATCATCTTCGCGGGCTCCATTCTTTCCATCCCGCCCACCATCCAGATGTTCATTCCGTCTGCAAAGCTTGCAGACAGCAAGTTCTGGACCGGTTTCTTCAAAGGTGTTCACCTCGACTCACTGGGCTTACGGCATTATCTACTTCATACTGATAATCGCTTTCGCCTATTTCTATTCGAGCATCCAGTACAATCCTATTGAGATGTCCCAGAACATCGCCAAGAACGGCGGTATGATCCCCGGTATTCGTACCGGCAGACCCACATCGGACTACATTGCAAGGATCATTTCGAGAATCACACTTCTCGGGCTCTCCTTCTGAGTGTCGTCGCTATCTTCCCGATCGTGTTCTCGCAGCTTACAACGCTGATCCTTACAAAGACAACGGTTTATGCTGACGGTATGAACGTTTCGCTCGGCGGTACGTCGATAATAATCCTTGTCGGTGTTGCTCTTGAAACTGTCAAGCAGCTCGAGAGCCAGATGATGATGCGTCACTATAAGGGCTTCCTTGATTAAGCCCTGCCGCAACTAACGGCAAAAACGGAGGATAAGCATGATAGTGCTCAAAACAAGTCACGAGCTCTCGCTGATGAGAGAGGCTTGCAGAATATCTGCAGGAGCATTAAAAGTGGCGGGCGAGGCTGTCGAGCCGGGCGTTACTACCGCTCAGATCGATAAGATCGCACACGAATATATTCTAAAAAGCAGGCCACGCCTACGTTCCTTAATTACAACGGGTTCCCCCCGCTACGGCATGCATTTCCATAAACGATGAGATCATTCACGGAATACCCAGCCACAGACGTGTTATCAAAAGCGGCGATATAGTCAGCATTGACCTCGGCGCTTCGATAAACGGCTATACCGGCGACAACGCTGCCACTTTCGCCTGCGGGGACATTTCCCCGAGGCGAAGCGGCTGCGACGTGACCAGAGAGAGCCTCTATGAAGGCATCAAAAAAAGGCGGTCGCAGGCGGCAGACTCGGCGATATAGGCTTCGCTATTGCGAGCTACTGCGAGGAGCGCGGCTTCTCCGTCGTTCGCGAATATACGGGGGCACGGCGTGGGTGCAAATCTCCATGAGGATCCCAGCGTACCGAATTTCGGCACGCCAGGAAGAGGCGTTCGCCTGCTGCCCGGCATGACTATTGCCATCGAACCGATGATAAATCAGGGCTCTGCGGCTATCCGTACTCAACCCGACGGATGGACTGTCAGAACCAAAGACGGCAAACTCTCAGCTCATTTCGAACACACCGTCGCCATCACGGCTGACGGGCCGAAGATAATGACTCAGCTTTAAGCGGAGGATTGATGATGAGCTTTCAACGAGGCTGCGTCGTAAGATCCACGGCCGGACGCGACAAGGGCAGACTGCTTTGCAGTCACCGCTGTCACGCAGCGCGGCGTCGAGGTCTGCGACGGTAAGGAGCGCAAGCTCCTCAGACCCAAAAATCAAGAATCCTAAGCACGTCGAGCCGACGCCGATGCGTCTGACGCAGGAGGATATGGCGTTTGACAGCCGCCTGCGCCGCGCGCTCAGAAGGCTTGAGGATGAGACTGCATCATTGTAGGGAGGTCAGTATATGTCAAAAGCAGGATATGATCGAGATTGAAGGTACGGTAGTAGAGGCCCCCATGCCCAACGCGACTTTCACAGTCGAGCTGGAAAACGGCCACCAGATATTGGCTCATATCTCCGGTAAGCTCAGGATGAACTACATCCGCATTCTTCCGGGAGATAAGGTCACGGTCGAAATGTCGCCATACGACCTGACGAAGGGCCGCATAACATGGCGTTCCAAGTAAAAGGAGGGTATTCTAATGAAAGTCAGACCTTCTGTCAAAAAAATGTGTGAAAAGTGTAAGATCATCAAGCGCAAGGGAAAAGTAATGGTCATCTGTGAAAATCCCAAGCACAAGCAGCGTCAGGGCTAATGACGCAAACCATTCAATGGAGGTGCAACTGACAAATGGCGCGTATTTCAGGTGTTGACCTGCCTAGAGAGAAAAGAGTCGAGATCGCTCTGACCTACATCTACGGTATCGGTCGCAAAACCGCAAGCGATATTATCGCCGCAACAGGAGTTAATCCCGATATAAGAGTCAAGAGGACCTGTCCGAGGATGACGTCTCTAAGCTTCGTGAGTATATAGATCATCACTGCAAGGTCGAGGGTGACCTTCGCCGTGAGACCGCTTTCGATATCAAGAGACTCGTCGAGATCGGCTGCTATCGCGGTGTCCGCCA
>VOFC01003584.1_pt1 | contig 17320 bp, 20 predicted proteins | sample 5384161 | NCBI WGS metagenome assembly VOFC01 (sample SAMN12384722, study PRJNA508395) | human gut metagenome | isolation source: healthy gut B | host: Homo sapiens
CATATGCGTACAACGATGTTTCTGTAAGTTTTGTGCCGGACATCCACCGCCACACAGTAATGCGTATTTACAGCAGCATATAGCATTCTCCAAAAGATAGGTCTTTTCTCCAACGTTCTTCGACTTGCTCATTCCAAACAATATCATTATTCAAAGAATAATTACCTATACAATGTTCTTTTTTGATTCACAGTCTCCCAGCATGTATAAATTCTACCAAATGGATCAAACACAAATCCACCCGTTTGAGCACTACAAAAGTAGAACGAAAAGATAGAGGTTTACCTTGTTTTATCGCTGCATGAATTCTACGATATACTCCATAATCTTGGCAAGTAGATTCCAAGCCATGTTTTTTATGCCATTCTATAAAATCTTTTCTGTGAGAAGTATTGATAGGCTTTTTTCTGTACTATCGGAATAATTTCTTAATAATGCAGAGTTTATAGAAAATAAAGGGTTCTCTGTATAGCCCAAATCACAAAAAATCGTTTGTAATCCCTCTAAATCTTCTATATTGTTTCGATCAGCATTCACTCTAACTGAAATAGCAACTCCTTTATTCAAAGCAATTCCAATATTTTCTACAATCGTATCAAATGTAGGGTATCCTTGATAATGAATACGACGTTGATTATGACGTTCTCTAATGCCGTCTATCGTTATCTGAATAAAGCTAATATCTTCCGGCGAGAGAAGATCTTCATAATATTTCAGGTCATAACCATTAGAGATAGCAGAAAACTTAAATCCTAATTCTTTACCCTGTTCAATAATATAAGATATAATATTCTTATTTCTCTTTAATAAAGGCTCACCGCCATACAAGGTTATTGACCTTGAGCGTAGTCTTTCGTCTGGTGCTATCTGTAATATAGCTTGATAGGCTTTATCTACCATCTCTTTGGTGAACGCTGTTCCATCTTTCTGAATATCTTTTTCAAAGCAATAAGGACAACGAAAGTTACAATCATAGGTAATTAGAAAAGTAAAACCTTTACGTAGCATACTTTCTTTTCTAAAAAGTGCTGTTGCTAAACGTTTAAAGTATTCTTTTTCTTCATCTTCTGTTTGTAAAAGTGATATATCCTCTTTTTTCAAGAGTATCTTTTGTACTTTCTTCACAAGGTAGCACAGCCCTATCAAAATAAGGATTTTCTATCAGAAACCTTACTATGGACTTATCTATTAAATCTATAGCACCGGTATAGCCATGTATTAATAGGCTATCGTCAGGTTCACTTTCTAATTCTATCGATATTGCATACGATGATAATCTGTATTTTTCCATAATATTAGTATGAATGAAAAATGTTTTTCAATGATAATTTGTTGCAAAAGAATACATTTCTAAGTTAAGAGAAAATATTAACCATATACAAATGCGTATACATTTACTTATACACACATTTATATATGGTTTTACTATAAAAAAAGAGAATTATTCTAAATACAATGATTTAATAAAATCAGTAATAGATTCACAAGAAACATTCATTTTTTTTTCAATCTACTACGGCGTATTCTAAAAAAGAACTCTCTAAAACATGAAACAACTCTGAAATTTGAGCATTACTAAAATCAATACGTAACAAAAGAATGACATAGTATATCATCTTCTGAAAGTACAGGGTAATAATGTCTCAACTTATAGATAAAACCATCTTGATGAAGATTTATCCAAAGTTCTAATTTATTCCAATCATGATTACTTATTACAGACAGAGATGTGATATAAATTTGTGCATCATAAGCTGTTTTCCAATCATTCTGTATATTTGAAACAAAACATTGGAGTTCTTCTAAATCTTCTTTTTCATTCATATTCGGATATTCTAAATTACTACAATTATACCCTATTTCACCAATTCATCATTGATATAAAAGGTTCTTAAAAGTAACATCTTTCGCCCCTTTAATATCATTTGCTCCTTTGGCTACATTATTAAAATGAGAATCCTCTACACTGATGTTATATACATGTTTATCATCCTCCAGCCCTATAATAAGCACACCCAATTTACTCTTCTCACAAGTTACATTCTTCAAATGCACATTACGGACAATCGGGTCAAACCCCTCTTACATTTCTCCCGATTCTCATATTGCAGATTGATGCGAAGCACAGCTTCACGACATTGTCCTACCGTCACATTGCGTACATATACATTTTCTATAAGTCCTCCGCGGCAAGTGCTCGTCTTAATACGAATAACACGATCCAGATTCGGGCTATCCATTCGGCAGTCTTCTACAAACAAGTTACGGTAACCACCGGAAATCTCACTGCCGATCACTACTCCTCCATGTCCATTCCTCATCATGCAACCGCGTACAATAATATTCTCACTGGGAATATTCCATTTACGCCCGTCTTCATTACGTCCTGATTTAATGGCAATACAATCATCACCCGTATCAAATGTACAATTCTCAATCAACACATTCTTACAAGATTCAGGATCACATCCGTCTCCGTTAGGTCCACGATTGAAAACAGTCACTCCGCTAACAATCAAGCTCTCGCAGAAAAGAGGATGAATCACCCAAAATGGAGAATTTAACAAAGTAACACCTTCAATCAAGATGGTGTGGCAGGAATGTAAGTTCAATAGCTGCGGACGCATACCATCTTCCGGCCTCATCAGACGTTTGTACACAGGAGTCGATGTTTCACCATACATCAACAGACGTTCACGACCTCCATTGCGTTGAGCCACCATGCCTTCTTTCCAACCATACTTTACGGCCCCACACATCGGCCACCAAGTTTCCATGCTACCTTGTCCGTCAATAATACCTTTTCCGGTTATGGCAATATTACTTTCACCATAAGCATAAATCAAGGGGTGAGCATTATAGCAATCAATTCCTTCCCAACGAGTTAAAACAGCAGGAAAATAAAGGCTTTGATCTGTAGAGAATTTCAAAACAGCTCCCTCTTCGAGATGGAAATTCACATTGCTCTTTAGAGTAATAGGTCCGGTATAGAAAGTACCTTTAGGAACAATTACTGTGCCACCTCCTGACAGACTGCACTGTAGAATAGCCTGATTAATGGCTTCATGGCAAGGATTAGCCTCATCATCCGTTTTTGCTCCAAAATCAGTTATAAGAAATGTTCGTTTCGGAAAAGAGGTCCGTTTAATCTGTTTTTCGATACGGGCGCTTTCTTTAAATGCTTTATCAAAATCAACAGTATTCGCAGATGTTACCTCTGCCACAAAAAGCAACATCAGTAGTAAATTAATAGTTCTTCTCATCATAATTCTTATCCTTTTTATTAATATGTTATTTTTATTTTATTGCAATGTAACTCCCATCAGACCGATAACAACATCGTTTGAAAGTGTTTCCAACGTCAGATGACTTAACTCTTTGGAAGGATTCAGAGGCATGTCCAAAAGTACACCTGCTCCTCCCTCGATGGAACGTCCATAAACACCCTTTATGCCTAAGTCCTTTCCCAAATCATTGCTAACCAAACCCGTCTTAAAATGAATGCGATAAGGACGGGGAGAAACAACGGTGAATGCCTGACCATCAACATAGAAATCCTGCTCAATAGGACACCAGTTATCCGGATTCACTAATTCCAATACATCAGAAGTTCCATCTGTATAGTATACACGAACAATACCATTAGCAATGCGACACTGCATGTGGTTGGTACTTCCCGCCATCATTAAATAGGCATGAGAAGCCCGACCGGAAAGCGGAATACTTAAACTGTCGGGATAATTATCCCACAACGAAGTAAAAGCAATATTGCTTCCTTGAGCCAATGTTCGGAACGGCACACCCAGTTTGGTAGTCAGCATCTCATCACGTACCAAGGCACGCAAACCTGCATCATCAATATCAGCAGTTAATTTAGGATGGCACCACTCGCCAATGCCCTGGACAGGAAGTTGCAAAGTGGTATAAGGCGAACGGGGTGTCAGATACTCATTCCGGAAAATATCAGTCACATTCGCATTGAACAAAGAATCCATATTCATCACCCGGCACTCTGACGTATTCACCTGTGAGAAAGGAAGAATGACCGGTGATTTTTCCGATTTTGTAATCTGTACGTTTACAGGCTGCCACCATTCCATCTGTCCTTGTTTCATGCGAACAAAGAATGTATGATGCCCCAAATGATCATTGACCTTACTTTTTTTATTAATGTATCACTAACATTCGGTTGTATCAGCACTCCCTGCGGATCATATATTTCACCGAATACCGCCCCTAAAATGGATGGAACACGGATCTCCGCTAAAGCCTCCGCCTGTCTTTCAGGCAAAACCGGATTCAGACAGTTTCCTTTCCCACACAATTTCGACAATTGCTTTTTGGGCAGAAGAAGCAGGAATAACAACCACCGGATAACCGGAAGCAGCTTCCGCAAAGCTCCAGTCAACTTCTTTCCCATTTACTTTCACAGAATGAATCCTTTCTCTCCCGACATTCACTTGTAATGTCAATGCCAAAAGGTGCCTTAAAACGTTGCTCTATCCGGTAAATATCTGTATCTTTCTCCCTGACAAAGTGATAGGTTATGTCAGGCAAAGAAATAGAAGCTTTTGACCATCCTGCGGGAAATCCCGGACGAATCACCATCTTCCCGTTCAATACATCGGGTAAAATGCCATACAATCCTTGTACCAGTAATCGGGGAAGCTACCCCTGTCGGATCTCCAAAGTCACGATAACACTCTCCACGGGCAGCATCATAAAAGCTGACTTGCCCCAAATTGCCGGGACTGTTACCTAAGTACATGCCATCCAGAAATGAACTTTTCATCAATCGATATGCTTCCTCCGGACGTCCTGCCTGAAATAGGCCAAAGCTGTATGCATCACCTCTGCGAAAGCCACATTATTGATACTCCAGGAATAAGGTAACCAATTGGTAGTGGCAATCGTTGCATACCCCTCTTCCAGTCCATCGGCATACACGGGGATATGTGGTATTTCCGTATCAACATACCGTGTAGCCTGATAAGCTTGAAAATGGCACGGTAGTTATAAGCCGATGAATGGGTGACTGCTCCGCTATTGTAATAAAGGGCGTCACTGGCCCAAATGCAGGCGTACGCGTCATACAGCCCGTCGTTATCCGGGTCGTAGTTCAGCTTTTCCCATGTGAGGTGACGGGTGATGACAGGCCACATTTGGCGGACATAATCCAAGTCCCCCGTCCACTTGAAATGCCATAACAATTCGTCTATGTAGCAAAGGTTCATGTCGTAGTGGTGCATCTGATTATTGCGGTGCGGATTACGGCAGATGTATCCGTTACTGTATTGGGGTGTACCCCATTTTTGACGAACGTGCAGATTCTTGACGGAACGTGCCAGATGCAGGGCGGAATCTTGTGCCGGATGGGGGAGGGTGTTGGGCACTTCGGTGACCTGACTTGCCGCGTATGCGTTGAAATGGGTCCGGGCACGGTCATGCCATCCCAAAACATCGCCGGTATAGGCGGCTCGCCAGCCACTGAGGGGCATTCGCCAGCCTATGGCACCGTGTAGCCACACTTCGCCGTCCCAGATTCCATCGGCAGCCATAGCCAGCGTGCCTCCTAAGGTGTTGAAATAAGGGTCGGGTGTTTCAATGCGGATGCGTGAGGCTGTTTCGGAGCGGGCGGCTTCTGCCTTTTTAAACAGGTTTTCGCCTTCGGCAGTCGTCAGTGTGCGTAGTTCCTGGTTTTCCAATAGAATATAAAGTGTTCCGTCTATCTGCACCGGGAAGGATTGTAACTGTTGAGGCTGGAGAGGAGCTTCGAAACTGTCGGCAGGGTCGGCTCCCATGTCTCCGTTACGGTTTAGTTTGGAATTACGTATCTCTGAAATGGATGCCAGTAGAACGGGATGGAATTCCTTGAAATTCCGGGCGTTGAATTGCCAGATGGCCCCTTCTTTATCGGGAAGTGCCCATGTGGTAATGGATAAGCTTCCGCCTCCGAAAGCCGGATCAGATAAACTGTAGCTGCGGCGTCCCGCTGTATAACGGGACTCGCAGTGTTCGGTAGAGTCAAGGGCTACCGTGCCTCCGGAGGTTTGCAGTTTAAAGCAGATGTGCTTCGGATTCTCCTTGGTATAAGCAGCGAATACGGGCCGGTCGCTTGTTTCCAGCCGGAATGCTGTGTGGCTGCCGTATAAGGCACGGGTAAAGCGATTCTTACCGTTGATGCAGACAAAATCGTCTCCGTCAGGGGTATATTGCAGGCTTCGGGTGGCATTCCGGCGATGTTCGTTGTACGAAGTGGATTCTATGAAATCACCTATCTTTTGTGGCTGCTTGGTTTGTCCTGCGCCGGAAACGCTACCGATGCCCAACAGGCATAGAAGTAAATATGTCGTTTTCATGATAATAACTGCTAACTCCTGTTCTTACGGTAACGGCTGTAACCCTTCCCAGCGTACATTCCATTTGCCATCTTTCGGAAATCCGGGATTGTTTCCTTCCGATCCGTCCCATCCGGCGCACATCATGGCGACTGTGGTCAGTAATCCACCGTTGCCGGGCAGGTAAATACGCAGACGCCCGTCCTGGTAATTGTGACCGTTTACCAGATAGGTGTTGGTACGTTTGTCCATCAATAATGCGCTGACCGCCTTCTCGGGCTCACCCATTCGGGCGGCATTCATGGCTGTCATCGGATAATCCCAGCCCCAGGTCTTGTTCCAGTTCCAGTTATCCCAAATCCAGTGCAGGGTGTTTTTCATATATCCGGCATGAATCAGCTGATTCATGGGCAGGATGCCGACAGCGCCCAGCACTGCCATGTGGTCTGAGGTAAAACGGATATCTTTATAGGTATCCACCGCGGTCTCGGCTGCCAGATACAGCTGTTCGTCGTTGTATGCCAGCGGAGATAATTTCTCTATCAGCACATCCCATTCGGGTACACGTTCCATCCCTGTACGTTCACGCCATGTTTGGGCGACTTGCATGGCGAAATGCCAGTACGAAAGTTCAAAAGGCGGATTGACAGTTTCGGCGGCGCGCAACGTTTCCTGTGCGGGGATAGCGCCTTTCAAGACATAACGGTCGTGCTCTTCCTCGTATGTGGCGAATGAATACATGAATTCGGCGGTTTCCTGTATCAGGCTATTGTATTTTTTCAGCAGTTCTTCCGATGGATTAGCCCGATAGAGCAATTCTGCCAGGTAGATGAGATGAGGCTGTTGCCAGATCAGGAAGCTGCCTACTTTAGAGGGGGCTTCCGTACCGCTGGGATCAGTCATTTTCATCCATCGTATGCCTTTGAAACCTTGTCTTTCCGCTATCTGGCGGGCTATGGGTTCCACGGTTTCATACCAGGATAAAGTGCGGTCCAGTAATTCGGGATGTCCCCATAAGGCGAATTGTGCCTGATGCCACCAGATCATTTCCAAATGGAATTTCCCGAACCAGGAGTTGTAAGTCAGTCCGGTTTCCTGTGGCGGGGTTGATCCGGCACATTGGATGGCGAGCAGATATTGGCTTAATACGACCCGGCGTTCCAATTCTTTGGCACGGACATCCGTACATTGTGAGAAGTCGGCGACAGCTCCCTGTGTCCAGTAATTTTGCCAATGTCCGGAAGAGGCTTGTTGTACTTCCGCAAAAGTCAGGATGGGAGAAGCGGACGCTTGCGGTGTGAATTGGCAGGTGAATGTAAATACACTGTCCGTTGGCGTGAGTACGAAATAGTTTGCACTTTTTTCTCTCAGCTTCGCAGCGCCTTCCCAACTGATTGTTACATAATAGGTGGTTGCGTCGAGTGTTCTTTTTAACACGGCCGATTGTGCATCTTCACTGACCAGGGTCGTGCTATGCTTATCATTCGCCTCCCAATTACAAGCATCGTCACAGTGACCGCCCGTGGGATAGGGGAAGTGAAACTTGATGCCGGCAGGTTGTCGGGCCGATAGGCGTGCGGCAATCATATCACGCTCCCCCTTGCCTTCATATTTCTCGCAAATATATTTTGCCATAATACTGTTGTCATTATAACGTTTCGCCATACGGATCATAGCTGGATAAACCTTTCCTTCACAAGCCATTTCCAGCATCATTTCCTTCAACAGTTCCTCATCATTGCTTTTTGATATCATTGGTGAATGACCGAGAGCCCATATTGGTTTTGGCAGTTCCACGCAAGCCGTTATCTCCATAAGCACGGTTAGTAATACTCGTCGTTCCGTTTGCCAGTTTATATACAGTTTTCAAACTGGTCCAGTGGGGAGTAAAGCCGTTCCATGTTCCGGAAAGAACTCCATCCGCATTTCTCTCGAATTCATCCACATAGCCTTCAACACCGGTATTTATCAATGCATCAACGGCATTCTTCTTGCCGAGTTGGTTGAACGCTTTCCGCCATCATGAGATAAAGTTCTGCACCACGGTACAAATAGACAAACACGTCATCGCGATAAGCGGCACGCACCGGATTATAGGGCGGACGGAATTTGCTGATAACCCACTTGCCATTGTATTCCTTGAAAGTATAGGTTTTCCTGAAATCTTCTTCGTTGGCACCTATCGGGTCGAAGTCTTTATCCGAGAAGCGTTCCATCGCTTTTTCAGCAGGAGCAAGCCAGAACTTATTGGGGTAATCGGAATCAAAATGTTTTAACAGACTGTTTGTCTGCTTATTCTGATAGTTGTACATAACAGCAGATACCGACTCATAATCGTAAGGAGTCTCGTAATTAAAGAACTTTCCCCATTGTCCCAGCAATTGGGCGTTACGCAGATAGGCGATAGACTGGTTCTGACTCTGTTGGTATCTTCTATTCATTTCACCTTGTATCAGATCAATACATTTCTGGTATTTACCCATCCACAAGCAGATTTCCGCATATACGGCATAGTAAGGAGGCGTCATCATATCCCAACGACGGTATTCACTGTTTTGCAAGTTCTGTATCCGGATCCACCCAGTCTTTCCAAGCAGTCTCGTATGTTCCGTCTACATCATCAAAACCAATGTCCAGCAGATTTTTGCAGGCTGCCATGACATCATCCAATTCCAAAGTCTTGAATTTGGAAAGATCCCTTAATGAATCCATCGGTTTGTCCACCCATACGACTTTACCATAAATCTTGGCAATCGTCATAAAAGTCCATGCTTTTATACGCAACGTACTGCTGACCAAAGCTTTATAGCGGGTCATATCTATTGAATTGCTCTCCTTGTATGTCTGTAACTTCCGAAGATAGTCGTTGCACGCATTGATTATCTCATAATATCCAGCAGGATTCGCATACGAGTTTCCTTCCAGATCATCATCATAATTGTACAAGCTATACAATTCTGTGGGAGCGGTTGAGGTGGGTTCTACCAGTTCCCCCCTTAGTTCATTCAAGTAAATTGCCTTGTCACCGACAGCCTGCATCTTTGCCATGATACCCATATACCCCGAATACATTTCGCTCTCTTCAGAAATATATTCGCTGCCGTCCAACGTGTCATCCGTATCTACTTCAAAGAAGCTGTCACAGCTACCCATTACAGCAGCTGCAAAGACCAATGCGACATTCAGTATTATTTTTTTCATCTTCATAATTAGAATTTCAAGTTTATACCCAGTTTAACGGATTTTGGTTGCATTACTTTCGCATAATCGAATCCTTGTGTTGCGTTGTCGCTAGACGAATAAGCAAATTCAGGATCCAATCCTAAATATTTGGTAGCTGTCAGCAAGTTTTCACCGGTTACGTAGATCGTTCCGGAGCGGAAGAAGTTCCATATCGGTTTATCAAAGTTGTAGCTCAATGTGATATTCTTTATACGCAGATAAGAAGCATCCTCTATCCAACGTGAAGAGAAGTTGTTATTGCCGATAGCGTCTCCGAAGGTTGCACGAGGCATATCAGTCACTTGCCCTTCCACGCTCCAACGATTACTGACGGCAACGCTCTGGTTAGAAAAAAGAAGAAGCCGATTCCAAAGTACGTCTTACGGCATTGTATGCTTTGTTTCCTTTAGAGTATGCAAATTCTGCGGACAGTGCGAAATGCCGGTAGCGGAAGTTAGTGTAAAAGCCTCCGAAATAATCGGGAGCGGCGCTTCCCAAAGATATACGGTCTTTTTATGTCAATACGTCCGTCGTTATTCTGGTCAATGAAACGCACGTCACCGGCTTGATATGCCTGCATACTGCTGTTGACCAAATTGGCTTTGTCAGCTTCGGCTTGAGTGGCATAGACTCCGTCGGCCTGTAATCCGTAGAATTCGTACGGGCTTCCACCTACACGACTGACCACTGTGGCGCCATCGCTATATTCCAATGTCTTTTGGTCATATCCGCCTAAAGACTTGATCTTATTGTCGGTGAACGCGATATTTCCTCCCACAATCCATTCGAAATCGCGCAGATGGATTAAAGAAGCCTGGAAGGAGAGTTCTACCCCTTTGTTGTCGATTTTTGCACAGTTGGTATAATAGCCGGAAGTACCGTAAACGGCTGAAGTGTTGACATTCATGATTACATCCTTGCTTCTGCCCCGATAATAATCAACTCCCAAACTGATGCGGTTTCTCAAGAAAGCGGCGTCCAAGCTCAAGTTCATCTGTGTGGTCACTTCCGGTTTCAGGTGTGTATTCGGGATTTGTGTCCGCACAATGCCGGATACTGCCATGTACGGCAAACTGCTATAGTAATTTCTGCCATAATTGGAAGAGAAACGGCTGTTGCCGGTAACACTATATTCGGCACGGAGCTCCAGACGGTTAACCCAATCCTTGTCAATCAGGAAAGACATATTCTTTGCCATCCATGTCAATCCGGCAGACGGATATACACGGAAACGATTGGTATATTTTCCATTGGCAGAAGAACCGTCGACAGACATATTTGCAGAAACATTCAAAAGATTGTTATACGTATAGTCGGCATGGGCAAAGATGTTCATCCAGTTCCATTTTGCCAGATAACCGTCGAAATAAGAACCCACCTTATTGGCAGAATTTAATACTTGATAAAAGTCGTTTGTCGTATTACGGGCAAAAGCTCCATCAAGTTCGTTCTGCGTAGTCAGCACTTGGCATCCCGCCATTGCGTTAAGGACGTGTCTGTTACTGAACACTTTGTTGAAACGGGCATTCAGGTTATAGAAGTAGTTCTGCGTTTCCGCCACTCCTTCGCGCACGACGTTCTTCTGTTCACCGTAAAGTGTCAATAGCGGGAACAATAACCGGATCGCTTACACCCGGCATGAAGATGTGCTCTTTGTTATAGTTATAATAAATGCCAAATACACCGTCGACAGACAGTCCGGGAATAATCCGATAGTTGAATCCGGCTTTGATATTGACATCATATTGACGGTTGTTAGCGTCCACTTCGTTCACGATGGCGACAGGGTTACTGACTGCAAAAGTCAAATCCTGACAGATACCATAATAATAAGATGAATAAAGAGGAGTAAAGTCACCATTGGACGTTTTCTGGTAAGGAGCAAGCAAAGGTGATTGCGCATAGGCTGCCAAAATCGGGTTGGTATGCCGGGACATTCCCTGTTCTTGAAATGACCGTTCATATAAGCCAGACCGATAGTGGCATACACTTCAAAGTTCTTGCTTACGAGGAAGTTACCGTTTAATTGCGTGTGATAACGGTCTTGCTTCGTACTTTTCAGTATCCCCTGTTCGTTGGCGTAACCCAATGACAAGTCGTACTTGGCAATATTGTCACCACCTTCTATACGGAACAAATTGTCTGTGACGAATCCATTCCGGTAGAGTTCATCCTGCCAGTTGGTATTGTTGTTGTAAAGGTAACCGTTTTTGCCTTCTGCATCATTCATGAACGGGAAATTATTGAAAAAGTTCTCCATATTTCCATAGTAATTCATACCCATGTCAGACAGGAACGACTTATAATCGATACCAGACAAAAGCGGTATACGTTTATCATTCCAACTCATTCCGAACTGTCCGTAATAACTGATTTCCGTGTTCATATTGTCTGAAGTAGCACCGTCGGTTTCTATCAGAATAACGCCATTGGCACCCATCGAACCATAGATAGCAGCTTCCGCACCCTTTAAAAACAGTGATGTTCTGAATATCATTGATATTATAGGCTTGAAAAATATTTCGACTATATCCGTTGATCATCTGCGAATTGTGCACGTCAGGAATATAAGGAATGCCATTGATAATCACTAGCGGAGCGTTGTTACCGACAAATGAACGCACACCGCGCAGATTCATATAGCTTCCTTCCCCGGCATACCACTGCCGCGAGTGACCTGTAAACCGGCGATCTGACCGGCTAACGCACGGTCAATATTCATGCTGGCAGGCGTGAAATCCTTTTTAGTGATGTTCTCTGCCGAAGTAGTGACTTCATTCGTTTCAACCCGAAAAGGCAAAACCGTTGTCTCATTATATTTATATTTAGATTCGGGAATCAGGATGATGTTGATATCCTTCCGTCCGTCCAATGCCTGACGAACCGTGTAGTAGCCTACCGCCCAGACAGAAATCCACGCTTTTTCTTCAGATCCTTACATTCAGTTTGGAATACCCGTTTTCATCTGTGGTCACATCTTCACTTCCTGTAACGGACACTACCGCTCCCTTCACCGGAGTATTGAGAGAAGATAGGATTTTTCCGCTTACCTTGTCCTGTTTCTGCGCACATACATCGGCTGCAAAAAGGCAAAGCAGAAAAGTGAAAATAAAATTTGTATCTTTTTCATTTTGTCTTTATTTCATAAGATTAATAACAATCCTCTGTAGGTTTCAAACACCAGTGGAAGAAGATAGCCTTTGTCAAGCTATTACCTGAACCTTCAAAACGTATCGTGATAGGTTTGGCTTCTCCTGTAACGACCAACTCATTGGACATGACTCCACCATCGCGATCATAGTTACTATATTTGCTAACTCCGGCAGCTTTGGCAGCATTAGCATCATATCCTTCCGCATATCCACCGCCATTACGGTCGAAATGGAAATTGGTACCTTTATTTGCACTTTCTGAAGCGGTTCCTACCTCCACGTCATTGACAAATATCTTCACCTGTCCAACTTTACCACTTTTGTCCTGTTCAAATCTGAAATAAATCTTATATGTTCCTTCCGGAATCTTATAAGGTGAAACCTCATGCTCTGTAGTTCCCATTTCTTTATACTTGAATGGTGTAAATTCAAGCGTATAAGTTTTGTTTGCAGGATTGCCAGATCATACACCAAAGTGTAATAATAGATTCTAGGAAATCCCATTGCAGGCCATCCGTCATGATAACTTTTACCATCGCTATGTCCAATTTCCTTATATGCCAGATTTGTCGTTTTGAAATAAGTTTCTTTTTCTAATGCCGTCATCTTTTCATAGTAATAAAAATGATCTTTCAGACGATAAATCAACACATTGGTAGGAATTTTCATCTTCTTCACATAGTATGCAGTTCCGTTACTCATGTTTACCGGATGGTCAAGATCTACTTCCTGAACGGTGGTACGCCACTGTTGGAAAACACCGATTTGAGGTCTTCGTTCCCTCAAAATCCAGTTTAGTGTACTTTTGTTGAAAAACGCAGCTTGAATACCCAGTTTTAATGACACTGTCTTCGCGTTCCAGTCCCCATTCTGTCAGTTTCTGACGTGCGGTAGTCAAAGCATCATTGATTACCTCGTTGGAAGGAATCAGCATGGTTGCAGTCACGTTTTCCGGACATAATGTCGAAGCCTTTATTCTCAAAATAAGGGGCTTTTACAGTAAATACGGAGTCGTAAACCGTATTTCCTGTGTTGTCCACTCCAATAATTTCACTGGCGTTCTTGTCGAATGTCAGTTGATTGCGCGACAAGATCATCTGACGGAAAATGGAATAATCGTTCCCAATGATTCAATAATCTCATACATACTTCGCGGAGATACAATCGCCTGATCCAGTATGTAAAGATAACCATTAGTCAGTTTCACTATTTTAGTTACTGTTGCATTATTGAACTGGATGATGTTCCCGGTTTCTTCTTCCGTTTTCTTGATATTCAAAAATTTGCCACTCCACATCAAAAGACGTTGGCCATCTGTAATTTTAGACGGAGAAATAGATGCATCGGAGATATAAGTTTGAGCGGTATATACATCATCGTTGCTTGCAGCTCTTGTTGGTGCCAGATCTGCTTCCGTAGCTAAGATGGTGTACATCTGTTCTTTTTCTGCATTTCGTCAATCATACCGGTTTCCTTAAACAACTGATACATATTGGTCAACGAAGATTCTTCTGCCAGATACTCGGTCAGCGGTTTATTGACAATCGTAATTTGGTCATTGTTTACTGCACTCTGCTCTTGAGCGTAATGGTTGTCCCATGTGTCGGGACAACTACTGCCTATCAATGTCAGAAAGGATAGAGCATATAGTATGTATTTTTTCGTTTTCATGGTTCTTTTATTCTTCTATTACAGGTTCAAATAAGATATAATCCAGATAAATACGATATTTAGAGTTGGAACTAGCGCTAGCTCCCGGATCTTTCAATACTATTTTTAAAGTATATGATTGAGTATCTGTAAACTCTATTTCATTATTTATGACGCTTTTATAGAGTCCTAATTTAGGAGCTGAACCTTCTAATTCTGTATAAGGCTTATATTCAGTTTGCTCGTTCAACAAAACTTCTTCTGTTCCGCTTATCAGCTTGAAATCCATTTGTCCGCCATTGCTATTACTTTGTTGCTTAATGAATAGTTGCGATGTAGCATATCCAAACTGCAGAGTCACTTTATATTTACCTTTGATAATGGAAGGAGTTTGCATGGAAACCCATCCAGTGTTACCAATATTCAGCATTAGAAGATCACCATTATTTGCTGTTTTCCAATCATTTTTTGAACTTATCTGGAAATAAGTAACATTATAATAACTGTCATACGCTCCTGCCGGATTTACTAATTCATATTGATAACAGTTTAATTCTGTCACCGAACACTTTTTCTCTTCATCTCCTACTGCCTGAAATTTGATACCTTCTTCTCCATGACCAGCTGCAATCCATTCACCGATGAGGGGAGTAATTACACAAGTCGAACAAAACAGTTTCCGGTTCAGCTTCGGCGATGGGCAACCATGTGCTGACTTGATGAATGTATCCGTTCTTTGCCTGCAAGTCACTGTAATCTTCGAGGAACGTGGCACGATGTTCCTCATCTGCATAGTTGAGATAGAAAAAATATCATTCTTGTTGCTTACCTTGACGATATTTCCGGTACTTGAAGTATCCCAAATTTTAGAAGTTACGTCTGCTGTATCAAAACTCCTCATTTTCTTCAGATCATAGCTTCCCGGCAAAATATGATAGGCAACGTACTGATAAAGAGCATTATCCGGATTAGTATAGTCAGAACCTGCTTCCAATTTCCGTACTAAATCTTGCAAACTACTGATACCGTTTTCACTAAAAACTGCATCCGTTACGGCAAGGAAGGTATAGTTTCGCTTTTGCTGAGTAGTACCTCCCGACTGATTTTCTATGGTGTCGTAGATGGTATTGATTTCCTTTCCCCATCCGGTAGCATCCAATGCACCTTTCAGGATGGTGTAGTCTCCATTTTCAGCGATACGTTGATACACACTCTCGGTCAACGGAGTCAACGTGTTTTCAAGCACATAAACGTAGCCGTTTGATACCAAATTGGCAAACTCTATGACATGGGCTTCCTTATTCAGATAGACTGATTGCAAACCACCGCCGCCATTTTCAGCACTGCCGAAAGACACCGAAAGGAAGTCATCGGAAACCGTTTTTTTACTTAACGTGCCTTCTTGCTCGATAAATTTTTTCCTGACTGATTGTATCTTGAACAATATGAAAAGAAACTAGGTTACGAGCATATTCCACTCCCAATTCTTCAATAGAAGTAATCCCTTCTTCGTATAGAATGCTTTCACCGCCTCGTTCGTGGGGACAAAAAGGGTGAAATATTGAGTCGCTTGATTGACGGCATTGTATAGGTCAGCGTATTTCATAATGGAAATCCATTCTGAAAATTCACCGGAACGGCTGGACAAGTAAGTAGCAGCCGGCTGTATATCATAAACAGAGAACGTGTCTCCTTCATACGGATCATTGCAGGCCGTGCATAAGATAATGAGCAGCATCCAATAAATCCTTCCTATCTTTTTTCATTTTATTCATGGTTTGATTATTTATCATAATAAGGGTTCTGTTCCAATAATCGGTTGGTGTTCACATCACTTTCGGGAAGAGGCAGATACCAGGCATCGCTGTTATTCAAAGCGGAATTTAGCCATTTAGGCTCTGCGGTGCTGTTGTTCTGCATCACGAGTTCCTTAAATTCAGCCTTATACTTAAAATTTTGCTGCTTTCCCAGACGAAGCAGATCATACCATCGTTTTCCTTCTGCGGCAAACTCCATGTCCCGTTCGTTCAGCAATAGTTGCAACAAATCCAGTTCACTAATTTCTTCCATAGCCACGGTCAAGGGAACTAAGTTGGAACGTTTGCGAATCTGGTTCATTATCTCTACGGCTTCCGTCCAATTCTCGCTACCGCCTTTCCGAATCAATGCTTCGGCTTTCATCAACATGACATCTGCCATCCGGTAAATGATATAATTGGCATCCATCTGATTTCCACCACGGATAGCTATCAGACTATTTGTACCCATCCCTGAGTATTTCCAAATAATGGCATTATCGGGATAATCGTCATAATAGCTGGGTGTATGAAGATTTTCGCGTGGTGCACATGAACCGAAATAAGTACGGACAGCCTCTTTCAGACTCTCCTCATACAAACGCAATGTCATCGCTTCAGAATACATATAAGTTTTATTGGTACTGGAAGTACTGTATGGCATAATACTAGTCGGACAATTGTTTGTCTGGTAAAGTAGCGCCATCGAACTGCAATTCAAAAAATGGACTCATTGCTATTGCCCGGATAAAAATTTGGAACCATTGGCTGGGGACAGACATGAAAAACCGGACGCCTACCGGAGGTAGCATTAATTAGATAGTCAGCGTAAGTGACGCATTCGTCATAATCTTCCGCCCATAAGCAGGTTTCCGCCATCAACGCATACAAAGCCCATTTGGTGGAACGTCCTTTAGTTGCCCATGAATCTTCAAAAAATTCCTTGGCTGCATTGGTATCCAGAGCTGTACGCATATCGCTCTTTATTTGTTCCAAGATTTCCTGTTCAGATGATTTGGCCACATTGGTCGGCATCTCATCATCCACGTAAGGTTCGGTGATCAAAGGTACTTCTCCATAATTACGTACCAGATACAGATACATCAATCCACGAATAAAATAGGCTTCCGTACAGTGTGAATTCATCTGGGATTCATGGTAA
>VOFC01003641.1_pt1 | contig 17293 bp, 17 predicted proteins | sample 5384161 | NCBI WGS metagenome assembly VOFC01 (sample SAMN12384722, study PRJNA508395) | human gut metagenome | isolation source: healthy gut B | host: Homo sapiens
ATACATTAAACAGAAGGAAGCCCATCAATGCACCTACTACAGCACAGGTAATCGGTTCGATTCCGCTGTTGGTTCCCACTGCAACTACAGTAAAGAAGGTTGCTACGATAATGGTTACGCTGGTAGCAAGACCATCTAAGCCATCAGTAAAGTTGACTCCGTTTACAGTTCCGATTACTGCAAAATACATGACCGGAATTGCAAGCCAGCCAATATTCCAGTATTTTCCACCGGAAAATGGAAGCAGCATCGTAAGGGAAACATCTGAAAACTTCACCATGTATACCACAAAAACAGTGGTCACTACAAGCTGGCATAACATTTTCTGCCATGCAAGCAGTCCATCCGACCGTCTCAGTACAACCTTCAAATAATCATCTAAAAATCCAATTACGCCAAATCCTACTACCATAAAGAGAATCGGAATAATCTTCGGATAATCTTTTACATAAATCAGACTGGTTACAATAATACTTGCGATAATCATCAATCCACCCATGGTAGGGGTTCCCATTTTCTTCTGATGGGATTCAAGTTCTTTCCGCTCCGTCTGACCAACTTTCAATCTTCTTAAAAAAGGAATTACGACCGGTCCTAACAATGCACTCACTGCAAAAGCGATAATAACCGGAAGAATAACATGATACGTCATAACTGCACCTCTTTTTATTTTCTTTTTGTATATCATTTCAACTTATCTAGTATACGTTATTTAGAGCTTTCCTGCAAGATATCTCCCCAAAGTTTCACGGATTTTCCTGAATTTCCACATCTTCTGTAACCGGTGCCTGCTCAATGCCAAGATATGGCAGAATATTGGAAAACAAATCCCGGCAGACCGGTGCTGCTATGGTTCCACCATAATAAACGCCTTGTGGATTATTGATAATAATTAAGGCAAGTACCTGCGGATCGTCAGCCGGAGCAAAGCCTAAAAAAGAAGAAATATACCTTTTTTCACTACGCGGAAGCGTCTGGGACGTTGCGGTTTTGCCGCCAATAGAAAAGCCTTCAAGAGCCGCATTCTTTCCACTGCCCTCAGATACTACTTTTTCCAGCAAATAGCGCATGGTGGTGGAAGTTTCTTCGCTTACAATATGTTCCTTTTGTCCGTAGACAAAAGTATGTGTCACTTCTCCTTCTGCATTTTTCGTCTCCACGCCAAAATGCGGCGTCACACGGTTTCCTCCATTTATAATAGAGGAAACCGTAGTTGCAAGCTGAATCGGTGTAATCTGGAAGGACTGCCCAAAGGACATGGTTGCAAGCTCCACCTGACCGATATTTTCTCTTTTATGCATAATGGTGGATGCTTCCCCCGGTAAATCTATATTTGTCCTGGATAATAAACCAAACTGTTCAAAATAATCGCAGAAGCGGTCGGAACCGATACGAAGTCCGATTTCTATGAATACCGGGTTGCAGGAATTCATAATGCCATGGGTAAAATCCTCTGCCCCATGCCCTCCCACTTTATGGCAACGGATTCTCCTGTTCTCCACAATCTTATATCCCGGACAGTTAAACTGGTCAGAAAGACTTACTTTTCCCTCTTCCAAGGCTGCGGATGCTGTTATTATCTTAAAAGTGGATCCCGGTTCATAAGTGTCATTGATGCACTGGTTTCTCCACATTTTATTTAAAGCATTCTGCTTCTCCTCTTCACTCAATTCCGTGTCAATCTCCGTATTTAAGGCAAAAGGTTCATTCAGATTAAACTCCGGTTCATTTACCATGGCAAGGATTTCGCCATTCTGCGGATTCATCACAAGGATGCTGACACTGTCTGCCTGTTTTTCCTCCCGCACCTTTACTGCCGCCTGCGCTGCATACATCTGGATATTATAATCAAGACTTAAATAAAGGTCATCTCCTTCTACCGGCTCACTCCGCCGCTCTCCGGCATTTTTTATCTCTACGCCTCTGGCATCTGTCAATGTAAGTATCTTTCCATTGATGCCCTCCAGATATTCATCATATTTTACTTCTATTCCGATAATTCCCTGATTGTCCCCGCCAGTAAATCCGATCACTTTAGAAGCCAGTTCATTATAAGGATAATACCGTTTATAATCTTCATCGATCTTCACGCCCGCCAGTTCATAAGATCGAATCGCATCTCCGGTTTCTTTCTCCACATTCATCTTAATCCGTTCAATGGAACTAACCTTCTCTACCCGCTTCCGCACTGTCTCTTCTGACATGCCAAGCTCTTTTGTTAAAACTGCAATTACCTTTTCCGGGTCTTCTATCTGGCTGTGAATCACAGAAATCGTACATACCGTCTTATTTTCTGCTAAAACCACACCATTTCTGTCATAAATATTTCCTCTTGCCGCCTTGATATCCCTTTCTCTTTCATGGAGGTTCTCCGCCCGGACCCCATAGTATTCTGAACAGAATATCATAAGATACACCAGTCGTCCCATCAGAAATACCATCAGCAGTAATACTGCCACAAAAATAATCATAATTTTTCGTCGGTTAAAGGTTTTATTCCGATAGATGCAAAATCTGTTTTCTTCTTCCTCCTGCATTTTTTGCTGAAACATAAAAACATAACCTCATAAAAGCAGTTATTATAATCTATTACAACTTTTACAAGGTTATGTTGTTTTCTCTATTGTGCTACATCCTGTGGCTGTAAACCATCCTCCGGTGGTACTGTTTCCTCTGCAATATCCGGTGTCTGGTCTACCATAGAATCCTCCGGTGCAGAATCCGGAACATCTGTTGTTCCATCTGCCGGTGCTTCTGCCGGGTCTGTCTCTTCTGTTACAACAATGTCCTCATCCGGATAAATATTAAGATAAGGCAGTGTCTCTTCGAAAATTCCCTTTGCGATTTCCTGTGCAAAGGTACTGTGAAACTCTTCTTCTGCGTTTGGTTCGTCTACTACTACATATACCAAAAGCTGCGGATTGTCTACTGGTGCAAAACCGATAAAGGAAACCAGATAATTTCCCTGTCCTCGAGGAAGCTTCTGTGCTGTTCCGGTCTTTCCACCCATGGAGTATCCCGGCACTTTTGCATATTTTCCGGTACCATCGGAAACCGTTGCATAAAGATACTGTTTTAATAATTCACTGGTAGATGAAGACACTGTTTTCTTTAACAAGGTTCCATTGTCTTCCTGTATAACATTCCCATTTTCATCTGTTATTTTCTTTACCACATGTGGCTGATAATAGTTACCACCATTAATAATGGAACAAAAAGCACTTGCCACCTGTATCATGGTAACATTAAAGTTCTGTCCAAAGGAATTGGTAGCCAGGTTAATGGTGCTTAACTGGTCTTCGGTATAAATTAAGGAATCGGTTCTTGCCTCTCCCGGTAAATCAATGTTTGTCTTGGTACCAAAGCCGAAAATCTGCTGATACTTGGAGAAATTCTCAGGTCCGATATCATAAGACATCTGCATCAGGGCATCTTTTACACAGTGAATGTCATGACCGGAAATCGTCTCGTATCCATCACAGATAAAAGTACGGTTCGGGTCTAAAGTTCCGGTATCCAAACCACAGGCTACGGTAAAAGGTTTTACGGTAGAGCCCGGTTCATAAGTATAAGTAATGCAGAAATTAGACCATAACTGGTTTAAAGCATCCAGTTCTGCATCGTCATCCATAGCATCAATTTCTTCCTGGGTATAATAGGCAGACAAATCCCTTTGGATTACTACTGTCATAATTTGGATAATTTGCCATGGCAAGCACTTCAGCATTCTGTGGGTTCATTACAATAACTCCCACATGTTTACTTCCAGCACCTTCTCTTGCTGCATCCCTGTATTCTTCTTCAAATGCAGCAATCTTATCTTCTACGATTTTCTGGATATTTGCATCAATGGTCAGTGTAACATCATTACCATTCTGGGCATCGATTACTGTCTTCTCAAAATTACTGTCGGAATTCAGATAACCATATTCTCTTCCGTTGGTTCCATTCAGAACACTGTTATAGGAATTTTCCACTCCATTCATTCCCAGATTACCGCTGGTAGTAAATCCTACTACCGCACTGGCCAGAGAACCATATGGATATTCTCTCTGGTATTCTTTTTCAAACCAGACTCCATTAATTTTTCCTTTTTTCTCTGCATCGCCGCTCTTCTTATCGGAAGCTTCCTTTTCTGCCGCCTGCATATCTTCAAACATCCGAATCTCTTCATAGCTTAATTTCTTTGCCAGAACATTGTACTGGCTCTTTGGCTTATCCGCAATCAGATTACGTAAATCGGTTTCATTCAGCTGTGGGAAACAGGTTATCAGTGCATCGATGGTCGGGTCAATATCTGCCGAATCACTGTTTAATACGGAACAGTCTAATATCACATTGTATACATCCACGCTGGTTGCCAGTATCGTTCCTTTGCAGTCGTAATATTTCCACGCTGATAAGGAATGACCGTGCTGTCATATTCCTGCTGGGATAATACTTTTTTCATATTTTTTCCACTGGTGTATTCAATATACATCAGTCTTCCGATGAGTCCGATCATAAGTCGCTGCAACAACCGTAAACATGACGATCAAGTTTTTTTTCTGCATACGCTTTGGAAACTTTAACATCGGTTTTTCGGTCTTCTTTTTGCCATTCTACCACCACGTTTTTTGTCTGAAAATCCCCTATTGCGGGATTTCATTCATACTGATTCATGTAGTCTGAATCTTATCTACAGTATAAGTAGTAATCTGGTCCGGTTGCATAAAACATACCAAGTTCATTGATTGCCTTCTCCTTGATCGTCGCAAGATCTACTGCGGTATTCAATTCTCTTGTAAGCCTCGTCATTGTCAGCCTTAAGGTCTGTCACCTGGCTCTCTAAACTTGCGATTTTTTTCATTCTTGCAGTCACATCGGACTGAAGCTTAATATAAGCTCCACAGAAAATGCCAAATACGGTCACTGCCATTGTCAGGAATACAACATAACTTTTTGCTCATGCGAAGCGATTTTGCCTGATTTTTCTGGCTGCGGCACGTCTGCGTTTTCTCAGCTCTTCCTGATTTCGTTCCCGCTCCTGTCTGTCTCTGCGCTCTTTGCGGTAATCCGGCATCGCCTCCATACGGCGTACGGTGTTGCCATCTACCTGATATGGCTGCTCGATATTTCGATTGTTGTCCGATTTACTGTTCTGTTCGGCATCTGCTACATCCCTTTCAAAAACTCTTAATTTTGCACTCTTGGAACGGGAGTTCACTTCTAATTCTTCCCGGAAGGAAGAATCGGTTTTCTTGTAATTACCTTTCCCTTTTGGTTTTTTTTTCCCACATACACATACCGGGAAATCACTCGGGCAGGTACATGGGTTTTCATTTTTTAAAATTCGTCTTGACGATCCGGTCCTCTAATGAGTGAAAGGTAATAATACAGATCCTTCCTCCCGGATTCAAAAGGTCGATCATATCATCCAGATTATTCTGCAGTACTTCCAGCTCTTTGTTCAGTTCAATACGGATTGCCTGAAACGTTCTTTTTGCCGGATGTCCACCGGTCACCTGAACTTTCATTGGAATGGAAGCCCTGATGATCTCCGTCAGTTCTCCGGTTGTCTCGATCGGTTTCTTTGCCCTCTCCTGCACGATGTGTTTTGCAATATTTTTTTTGCGAACTTGTCCTCACCATAATCACGGATGATCCGGTAAAGATCCATCTCACTGTATCCGTTTACGATATCTTTTGCAGTCAGGCTCTGTCTGTCATCCATTCTCATATCAAGTGGAGCATTCTCATCACGGTAAGTAAAACCACGCTCCGGTGTATCTAACTGAAACGAAGATACGCCAAGATCCAACACGATTCCATCCACCTTTTCCACGCCAATGCGGTGAAGTTCCTCTTTCATGTTGGCGTAATTGCTTCGGATAATGGTGATCTTGTCACCAAATTCCTTTAATCTTTCTCCGGCGGCTGCGATTGCATCCGCGTCCTGATCGATTCCGATCAGCCTGCCTTTTTCTGATAACCGTGAAGCCACCTGATAAGCATGTCCGGCACCGCCAAGCGTTCCGTCCACATAGATTCCGTCAGGCTTGATATTCAAATTTTCAATTGTCTCATTCCAGTAGAACGGATAATGTTTAAACTCCAACCTGCGCCTCCTTTAGATACTGAATCCAAGATCCGCCATGTGTTCTGCGATCTCATCCATCTCATCTTCATCATATGTATTCTCCTGCCATCTGTCTTTGTCCCAGATTTCCACTCTGCTTAAGACTCCCACGAGCACCACATCTTTTTTTGTAAATTGGCATATTCGCGCAAAACCGGCGGAAGCAGAATTCTGCCCTGCTTGTCCACTCCACTGGTTGCCGCCCCAGCAAAAGAAAAAACGGGAAAACTTTCTGGCATCCTTTTCGATGTCATGGAAATATTGCGGAATTCTCCTCAATATTGTGCCACTCTTGCAGGGTACACAAACAAGACATCCATCCAGTCCCTTGGTAACCACAAATTCATGCACTAACTGCTCTCTGAATTTGGATGGAACGATCAGTCTGCCCTTTGGGTCCACTGTGTGATTGTATTCTCCCATGAACATAACACAAACACCTGCCTTCAGTGGTTTTCCATCCAAAGTTATGAACTTATCCACCACTTTGTACCATTCTCCACCACTTTCCTCCACTTTATACCCTTTCCGGCTCAAAATAGCGGCGGCTTTCTTACTACGCTTTCCGCTGCGGCAATAAAGAGCTATCGGTTTATCTTTTGAAGTGTAGAATCCGCAATGGCAGCAAACTGTTCGTCCAGCACATTGATATTGATGCTGCCCGGAATATGCTCTTCCGAATATTCGGCAACCGTACGTACATCCAATCGCTGAATGTCGGAATCTGCTATCAATGTGGCAAACTCGTCCGCCGAGACAGATTCGAAATCCTCTCCTTTCTGCTGACATGGGAAACGAGAGTGGAAAAGAACAGGCAAATACCCGCAAAAAATGCTTTCATAAGTTTACTCATTTTAGTCGGAATTAGAAAATGTAATCAAAGTTATAACTTTTTCGTTTATTATGCCGCCCATACCGGGAAATATCTGCACCTATACCTCTGTACAACAAAAAAGAGGATGCTTTTCACTGCATCCCCTTTCTTGTTTTTACCTCATTACAGAGGCTCACTAACCATTATTATAAACAAATGCACACAATCAGAATTGGAACATCAGACGGGCCTGGAGCACGTGGAAGTTCTTGTCATATTGGAACTTGTCACGGTCAAGACGATTGTAAGTGTAGCTCAACATTACTTGGGCAAACTTGTTGAAAGAGTAGTTTACACCCAAAGTAGCGGAGTGCATGTTACCGCCACCGACACTTAATGATGTAGCCGGATAGTCTGCCAATATACCGTTGGGATAGTATTGGTCGCGTCCGGGAATATATTTCTCGCCTTCAACGAGGTCATTCAGACCGGTATAACTATAACGGGCAACCACTTCAAGCGCTCTTCCGTTCAAGCCTTTCAACAAAGCATCGGAATTGCTGTATTGATACGGATCGCCGAAGATTTTGTAACCGGCTTCGATATAAGCTCCGTGGAAAGAGTTCTCACCGAGCGGATTACCTTTCTGCCATGCTTCGAGTGAACCCCAAGAGTCGATAGAACCCAGATTAGCTTCAAACAATGCCTGGTCGTCACGTTCTTTGGTAACATGTTTGTACATATATTCACCACGGGTAAAGAAGTTATCTGTCTTATATAAGAATTCAGCACCTACATCAAATACATTCTTCGCCCACGGCAGTTTGGCAGACAGGAAGTCCTGAGTAGCATCTACGTAAGTTTCCAATGAAGAACCGAGATCCAGTTCTGTTTTCAGCACGTTGTTCTCCACCACACCCGTAGCGATATTGGCATAACGGAAAGCTGCTCCTACGTGGAATGTTCTGTCTTCGTTATTAATGGGACGCCATACCCAACGGCCGCCGAATGACATGCCCTGATATCCCGACGGCTGGTCGTTGTACTTGTTCTCGGCAAATACACCCTGATTGGCGAAGAAGTGGTTGTTGTAGAAAATATAACTCAAACCCAGCTCACGTGACGGTGAGAAAGCGTTGGCTGCCGCCGAGCGGGAAATGAAGTGCAGGCTTCCGCGGCTGGTATTGTTTGCCATGGATGCCGGATTATTGTAGTAACCGGCTTTAAAGCGATGAGTACCTTTTGCACCTTCCAGCGAGTATTGCAGGAAGATATTCTTCTGTGAGAACTTGCCTTTGGAAAAGTCGAAATCGGCATAGAAGTACCAGTCTTCATAGCTCATAGAGGTACGGATGCGCGCATCGGTAATAGCAGCTCCCGATTTCACCGGAGTGAAATCCGAATGATAGTATGCACCGTCCATCATAAAACGTGCGCCAATCGTAAAGTTCAGGTTCTCCTTGGCGTTGCTAACATTAACAACCGGCTTATTATCAAAGTCCTGAGCTTGGATTACCGATCCTGACAGTGACAATGCAGCCAATACCGGTATTAAAATATACTTTTTCATATAATATAATCTGTATTAGTGTTAATAAATTAATTAGTAACCAAGTCTCTTAAGTGTTTCAACAGCATCCGGCACTGTCTGAGGAGCCGGAGCCTTACGCAGACCGTTGTCAATTAAGTATTTCAAGCTCATTTCAGAACGGTTGGTAAACAGACCGTCGCCATAGATGCCATGCAGGAGCTCATCATATTGTACGGTATTTCCCCAGTTGTACTGACCGAAATATTTTCCCATTTGCGCATAAGAATCGAATGAGTACGGATGGTTGAGCATACCGGATTTCTTGATAAGATAGGCCTGCCACGAAGCATTCATTTCCGGATAGTCGTTGGGAGCGCCTGCGATGCAAGGACCGATGATATGAGCCTTGTATTCCAAACCGAGATTAATGAAAGAAGCATAACCCTGAGGAGTATCGTGTTTCAGGTCGGTAGCACCGTTACCCTCCCACAACAGGAAGCACATAGGAATTTTGCCTTTGAATTCTTCTGCCGTACGGCGAAGGCTTTCGAGAGAGAATGTCTGGAGAATGACCTTACCGTTAGTATTACCGACATTTACTTTATTATTCTTATAGAAAGGTTCTCCGTCACAAGGCTTGGTAATGATGTTCCAACCAAGTTCGTCAAGTTTATTGTAAACGCGCTTTTCAAAGTCCGAAGGATTCAGCCATGACTCTTTAAACTCAATATAGACACCCGGACGGTTACCGGTATCCTGCGGGTCATCCACATACTCAAACTTATACGTCAAACAATCACGGGGTTTATCCGGATTCCAAGTACCGGTAACAGTGTATATGCGTTCACCGTTAGCATCACGCTTCAGCATTTTTCCTTCGGCGTAACGGATTTGGTCTTCAAGAGCCGAGATATACTGGTGTTGTTCGGAAAACGCCTCACGAGCCTGCTCAATGCTTGTTTCGTTAAACCAACCACCGGCATCGAGCTTAAGTAACTCCTCATACATGTAAGACATTGCATAGTAAGGACGGAAACTTGCTTTATCGGCTTCTACAAGTTTTTCGGCTTCCGCTTCACTCATTTTGCCATAACGCATGTAGAACGCCTTACGGGTTGCCGGAACCAGTTCGCCATATACATTTTCAATATTAGTGGTACGCTTCAGGTTATCATCGTGATTGGCAAGGATAACACCGTCTTTTGTACACTGAAGGTCGGATTCAAGATAGTCCGCACCCATCTCGCGTGCCCAGCGCCAGGCCGACTCTGTTTCTTCCGGAGCCCAGAAAGTAGAACCGCGGTGAGCCATTACAGCATAAGGGGGTACGTAGTCGCGCACTTTTGCCATTTCGGCAGAGATTGTGTTTACTTCAACACGTGTTGCATCGTTATTCACATCTGTAAAATCTTGATCTTCACAGGAAGTGAAAGCTACTAAGGCCATACCTAACAAGGTTGCACTTAATTTGATTGGATTCTTCGACATAGTTCAATTTTTAAGGTAAATACTGGTTTAATGTCATTCTATATTATCTTAAAAAGATTATTTTTTGTTTCTTTCTGCAAGCAATGCTTTCTCGTCTTTATAAGTGAAAGACATCAACAAAATGGACAAGGCGCAAGCAATAAGCAGGAGTATGAACGTCCAATCCCAGCCTGCCATTTCGGCTACGTAGCCGAGAACGACGTTGGCAAGAATGGCGGTTCCGAAGAAGTACCCGAAGAACCCGGTAAGTCCGGCAGCCGTACCTGCGGCATTCTTGGGAGCAAGGTCGAGCGCTTGAACACCGATCAGCATTACCGGTCCGTAGATAAAGAAACCGATAGCAATCAGAGACAAGGTTACGACTATATAGTTATCGGAGAACTGCCAATAAAGGAAGATGAACAAGGCAACGATAGCCATAAAGATGATAGTAGTCATTGCGCGTCCGCCTTTAAATATTTTGTCACTCAACCAGCCGCAAACCAATGTTCCGGGGATTGCAGCAAATTCATAAGCAAAATATGCCCAACCGGCTTGCTTGATATCATATCCTTGAGCTTCTTTCAGGAAAGTAGGAGCCCAATCGAGACATCCGTAACGTACCATGTAGACAAAAGCATTGGCAATAGCAATGTACCAAAGCATCTTGTTGTTGAATACGTGTTTGAAGAAAATCTCCTTTGCGGTAAGCACTTCTTCCTGCTTCTCGCTATAGTTTTTAGGATAGTCGTTACGGTATTTCTCAATAGTGGGAAGCCCGCAAGACTGAGGGGTATCGCGAATCAGGCAATATGCCACCAACGCTACAAGAATAGCCACCGCTGCCGGGAACACATACGTACCGATGAGGAAGTAACGGGATGCGTCGGCACCATAGAACCAGGAACCGAACCACAACGCACCGTAAACTGCCATCGGGCCGACCAATGCACCGCCCACGTTATGGGCACAATTCCAGATGGACATCATCGTTCCGCGTTCGGTCACCGAAAACCAGTGGGTCATGACACGTCCGCACGGAGGCCAACCCATACCGTTGAACCAACCGACAAGGAAGTTTAAAACAGCCATTACGATAATGGCCAGTGATTTCTGTTCCGGACCGAAGAACTGTACCGGCACAATCATAAACATCATGGACACGGCAGCCAAAAACCAATCCTAACGGAAGAAATACACGTGCGTTACTGCGGTCGGACACGCTTCCCATCAGAAACTTGGACAAAGCATAAGCTACGGCATTCATAGAGAGAACGATACTCAGCTCGCCCTTTTCAAAACCAAACTGGGCAAGTTCCGGAATGGCCATCGAGAAGTTCTTACGCACGATATAAAAACCTGCGTAACCGATAAATATACCCAGGAAGACTTGCCAACGGTAACTCTTTATACGCCGAATCAATCTTCTCTGCCGGTAATTCCTGCTTATGAGCAGGTGGTGCTAAAAAATTCCACATAGTACTACGATTTTAAGAATAATATTATTTATCACTGTTTAATTTACGGGTTGCTTCCAGGTCGAGCGCTTCTGCCAATATCGAAATGGGATGCTTCACCTTTGCCGAAGTGGACATTTCAATCTGCCATTTGCAAGTTTCGCAATCGGTAGCGACAAAGTCGGCAGCCACTTCTTCTATCTGCCGGAACAGCGAAGCGCCGATTCCCTGCGATGTTTCGTAATTCTCCTTTTTAAAGCCGTATGTACCCGCAATTCCGCAACATTGGGAATTGAGCACGGTAAGGTTTATATTGGGAATACTGCGCAGCAAAGCGATGGAATAGTACGCCCAACCGAGCTTTTCCATGTGGCAAAGGCGTATGATAGGCTATCTTCATCTTTACATCATCACGGAATTTCAGTTTTACATTTCCCTCTTCGAGCAAGCGGAAAATGAAGCGGGTAGCCAATTCTATGCTGTCGCGTACGTCCGCATTGTCAATGCCAAGCAGATGCGGGTATTCGTCGCGCATCGTGAAAATACAAGTCGATGAAGCTCCGATGACCGGGCGCTTATCCTCAAAGACCGACTTACGGACTGAACGGAGATTTGCCTCAGCCTGCTTGCGCGCCTGATTTATCAAACCGTTGGAAATCAAAGCCACTCCGCAGCATTTCTCTTCTTTTCAAGCAAATGCACTCCATAGCCTATTGCGTTGAGCACACTCACCATATCTTTACCCAACCGAGGGAAATTATAATTGATGTAGCAACCGTGGAAAAACTTACATGCTTCTTGTAATTATCCTGCGAAGCCATCGCATTCTTTTTGAACCAGCTCTCGAATGTCTGGGAAGAATACTTCGGGAACACACGATGATGGTCTATTTTCAGGACTCCGTCCATTACCATTTTCACCGGCTTCAGAGACAATGTGGTATTCACTACGGGAGCAAAGGCAGACGCCATAGTACCTACGAAATCCGTATTTGCCAGCATAATATCGCGCAATGCCGGTTTCTTCTTGCTGTATTTGATACGCGCCAACTGGATAATGTCGCCAATCTTCACATTCGACGGGCAGGCCACTTCACAGCGTTTACAGTTCAGACAATATTTCAACGCCTCATCAAAGTATTCGCCTCTCTTCAAGCGAAGACGCTCCTCATCCGGACCGGCCTGCTTCGGACCGGGATACTCGGATTCACCGGAATAACCGGACAATATACCGTACAAACCGTACATCTTGATACATTGCTCAAAATTGTTTTCGCTTATATTATTCTGCTGCATATTCATGACGTCATCCTTTTATTAAGTTATCCGCTACAAACAATGCCGTAAGCATGGAAACACCGGCACCGCAACCTTCATGTATCGTATTAGAGCCGCTCAGTACCGAACCTGCTGCAAACAGGTTCTGCTGTACTTCACCCTTAATCTTTATCCGCAACTTGTCGTCGGTGGCCACACCGAACGTCATATAATTCTGTTTGTTGAAGAACGATTTGTCATACCAACTGTCACGGCCCGCCGTAAAATCCACATCACTGCCAAAAACCGGTTCGATAACACTGTCCGGCCGCGCCACCAGTCCATTGCTGAAATAGCTGCCGGAAGCAAGCACGAAGTTTTCCGCCACAAACGAGATATCTCCATGATTGACGGAATATACCGCCTGCACTCTATTGCCTTTGAAGTCGGCTTTCACTACTGTATCACCCAGCATATAGACTCCGCCCAGCGCTTCAAAAAAGAACGGCGTAGCTGTTGCTGTGCACGGATGCCCGGCACAGAGGGCGGCATTGTCGGAATCAGCCATACCGGAATGTCCAACGCTTCTTTCAGCTTTCTTACCGGTGCGGCAGACGACAGTCCGAATACAGCCGGCAAAGCAACGCTGTCGAAGCCGGATACCTTTCCGGCCAACTCCCTGATTAAAGTCTCAAGCGTTTTGTCATTCTCCAGAACCCTGGCAATATTGGTGGAACGCATTTCCGTCGGGCTAATCCGCAACCTTTCCAGTTCGGGAAGATTGATAGAAGATATACGACATTCAGCACCGCACTTCTCAAAACTGTCGGCTACAAATTTCGTATTGAAGTCAAGAAATCCGGCTATATTGACCACCAGCACTTTCTTGCCTGCTATATCACGGGGCGATGAAAGTTGCGTGAAGTCGGAGAACGTCAGCCACGTCGGCTTCAACGTGCCCATCGGAGTTATACGCAAATGATTACGTTCCGCATCACCGTTCACTTCAATACCGCAATCAAGGAACAACTGTTTCGCCTCACGGACATAATATGCAAACTTACCGTCCAGCTTGGCGTAGGGATGATTTGTGCCAACCCTGCCGGCAGCCGCAAGCGGATTATCCACCTTTGTCCCGTCGGCCAGTTCGTTGAGCAAATCGAATGAACCGGAAGAAAAATGCAACGCACTTTGTCCGGTGGAAATGATAGCACACTTCACGCCATTCTTCTGCAAACGGATGCCACACGTCAGACCGGCAAGCCCCCCACCTACTATTAAAGTATCAAATTTCATCTTTATTCATTTTATTCCATTCCACAAACTCCACCATATATCCACTGGGTATATTCGCTTTCGCGCAGCGCCTCGCCCCATGCCACAGGATACAATCCTTTCCAGCGTTCGTTCAGGAACGAAGCCAAATCCTCTTTCGCCTTTTGGGAGCAATTATGCGCCTCGCCCAGCAATCCTGCCGCACGACAGGCACAGAGTTCCCCCTGACACGTACCCATGCCGACACGTGTGCGGCGGCGCAGGTCTATCAGGTTGTGCACATCAAGTTCGTTCACGGCATAGTTCACTTCACCTACGGTCACATCCTCACATTCGCAAACCAGGCTGTTATCGTACTTGCTTTCCGATGCAATCCTGGCAGCCATTTCACCGTGACGGCCTACCGAAGAACGTTTAGGCTGTTCCGCCACCACCTGCTTGCCCCCCGAACGGTCCTCTTCCATGCGCGAACCGGGAAGGGGTTCGTTCATTGTAATGCAAGGCTTGTCGATGCCAAGCTTCTTGCAAGCCAGGTCTGTGGCCCACTCCGCCATCAGCCGGTATGTCATCAGTTTTCCGCCGGTGATAGTTACGAAACCCGGAACACCGTCGCGCACTTCGTGATCCAACAACACGATGCCGCGGCTGATGTTACGGCCGGAAGGGTCATTATCGGCAGCCACCAGCGGGCGAACGCCGGCGTATGCACGCAAAATACGGGTTGTAGCCAGAGCAGGGAGCCAATTTCTCGCCCCTCCGACAACAGCAAATCCACCTCTTCCGGTGTAACCCGCACATCATCCACCTCATCAAAACCCACGCGGCTGGAAGTCGTTCCAATCAAGCAGATTGTATCTCCAGGAACAAGAATATCTGCATTAGCCGGTTTACGACAACGGTTAAGCACTACATTATTGATTCGATGCCCAAAAATCAATAACGAGCCTTTTTGCCGGGAACATGTCCACCCTTATGCCTGCTTTTTGCAGCAATGCCATGTCCCCAAATGCCACCCGCGTTTATAGTCAGAGGTGCGTAATAATTATGTTCGGTTTTTGTTTTATGATTAAGTACCGTGACTCCTACAACTCTTCCCTGCTCTTGAATCAATGCGGTCACTTCGTGATACACCAGCACTTTCGCACCGTGAGCCTTGGCGTCGATGACATTTGCCAGCGTCAGTCTGAAAGGGTCTATCGAACCGTCGGGCACTTTCACTGCACCTATTATCGCAGGATTCACCGAAGGTTCTATCAACCTCGCCTCTGCAGGATCGATTACCTGTGCATCGATACCCGCTGCCTGGCACGATTCTACAAATAAGTTTTGATATGAAAGGTCGTCTTCCGGAAGAGAGATAAACAAACCTCCGTTTTCCTCTACGCAATGGCGTGCTATCTTCCGGAGAATCATATTCTCTTTAATACATTCGGCTGCCGATTCTCTATCGGTCACTGCATAACGGCGCCACGCTGTGAAGCAAACCGTGGTTTCGTCCGGTGGCGCCGGCAGCAAAATCAAAGCGTTCAACAAGCAAAACGCGCATTCCGCGCAAAGCGCAATCTCTTGCCGTACCTGCTCCGGTTGCGCCTCCGCCAACAATGATGACGTCAAATTCGTTAATCTCGCTATTAAGTATCATGTCTCTTATAATATTAGTTAACGCAGTTTGATTTTCAAGATTAGTATAACAGCACCGCTACTTTCTTATCAAAACAAACAAGGTTTCATTTCGCAACAAATATAAAAGCTATTTTTATAACTACGAAACTTTTTCGCTGTTTTTTCACTGAATAACAGAAAAAAATCTTCAGGCAAGAAGTTTCATACCTGTAAGCATAGATTATACTTACGTTTCAAAAAGGGAATATTATCGGACAAACATTTTATCATTTCTTAGCATTCTGAGTTTCTTTATACTGTTTTTTTCAGCTATATTAGCGCATTGAATACTATTTAAAGCCTATTATGACAAAAGAAGAGAGACAATCTATCATACTGGAGTTGTTGATACAGCATAATTCTATTTTGGTAACAGATTTAGCCACACACCTCAATGTTTCGTCAGTTACGATACGTAAGGATTTAACAGACCTCGAAAGAGAAAAGAAACTGTACCGAAACCACGGAAAGGCTATTTTGATAGACCCTTACATCGACAACCGGAACGTCAGTGAGAAAGAAAAGCTGTATGTCGAAGAAAAGAGACTGATTGGAATGAAAGCCGCCAGCCTCATCACTCCCAAAGATTCCATATTGATAGCATCGGGAACAACCATGCACGCACTTGCCCGCAGCATCGTTCCGGCAGATGAACTGACCGTTATTACCGCTTCCATGGAAGTATCGAATATCCTGGCAAGCGAAAAGAACATCTATATTATTCAACTCGGCGGCATATTGCGGCACAGCAGTCTGTCCGTGGTAGGGAAATATGCAGAAAACATATTGGCAGACTTTTCGTGCAGCAAACTGTTTATCGGCGTAGACGGCATCGACCTCGACTTCGGCATCACCACTACCAATATGATGGAAGCGAGCCTCAACCGCGTAATGATGCAGACCGCCCAGAAAACGATAGTGCTTGCGGATTCCTCCAAGTTCGGACGGAGAGGCTTCAGCAAGATTGCCGATATGGAAGATGTAGACCACATCATTACCGACTCACGCATCCCGCCTTCCACCGCTTTACGCCTGGAAGAAATGGGCATTGAAGTGACAATTGCCGACAGTGTTCATCACAACAGCATGAATACAAGAAAGTGTATCAAAGACCGGCATATAAATCCCGCCTCACTTTGATACACTTTCTTATCTATATATATAATGTATAAAATCTCCTCTACATGAAGCCCCCGTTTCATCCAGGACATAGGTTTTGAAGCTATCGGAATAAGTATAAATACTGAAATAAACATCCACGCCCACACCTTCGGTCATATATTGCTTTAAAGGGACGGACAGATAAGCACGCTTGCCATAATCCTGCACATCGCTACTCCATCGTGATATAAAGTCAACCGCACTTTGGCGTCCGCTATCTTCATCTATCGAAACTCCATCCTCCACAAAATGAAAAAGATGTTTGCCCTGCTGCTTCACCTCTAAAACAACATTCTGATAATCATATTCCAACCAAATACTCCGTATTTCAGAAGGTTCCGTTTTCACTCCCCCTTCAAATTCACCGGCAGTCAGAGGCAGGGGAGAAATCGTTTGCAACAGAGCATACAGTTTTACGCCTGAAACCCGACCGTCACCGGCGACCGACGTCTCATAATTGGCGACAATACGAACGGATGCATCCGTGTTCGTACGCAGGCCTGACATCCTCAAGAATTTGAAACGTCTCGCCTTCATCGGTCAACACCGACT
>VOFC01004771.1_pt1 | contig 17257 bp, 22 predicted proteins | sample 5384161 | NCBI WGS metagenome assembly VOFC01 (sample SAMN12384722, study PRJNA508395) | human gut metagenome | isolation source: healthy gut B | host: Homo sapiens
CGCCCACGGCCACGGGCGTCAACGAGGCCGTCTGCACTCACGGTGGCGATGGATTCATCCGCACAGGCAAAGGAGAGTGCGCCGGTGAACTGCTCCGGCGTCACCACATAAGTCAGCGGGGCCGCGCCGTCTGCCAGATGCAAAGAAGCGTCCTCGGCGGTCAGGGATTCCACGGGGATGATGACCGATACCGTGCGGCTGGCGGTCAGATCGCCCACGGTGGCCGTGATGGTGGCCTCCCCCTTCGGCCACGCCGGTGATGATACCATTCTCGTCCACCGTGGCGATGCTCTCGTCGCTGCTGGTGTACACCACTTCCGGCTGCGCGTTCTCCGGCGTTTCGCCATCGTATGTATAAGAGGTTTCCGCCGTGGCGGTTTTCGCCGGTGGCTACCTCCAGCGTCGTCTGGGGCATATTCACAGCCGTCAGCTTCGGGCCGCCACTGCGGTGAGGGCAAAGGCCGCTGCCAGTGCGATGCAGATGAGTTTCGATTTCATGATTCGTCCTCCTTACTGGTTCCTATTGTATCATATTTTTTGCTTTGCCACAACTACGAGCCGAATATTTTCATTTTCCGTACAGGTGGCCAGTGTCAAAAATGCTATCGGTGGAACTGAGCTTTTTGCAGCCCCGGCACTTCGTTTCGATCGTTGGCATCTTCTATAAGATAACGATAGGCTTCATCATCAGATTGCAGTAGATGGGCAAACTCGTTTCTTCCGTATTGCAAAAAAAAGCCTACGCTGCACACTTCATAGGTCAGCACGGTGCCGCCGATCTCCACCTGGATGTCGGTATGCTCCAGCGCCCAGTCGGCATCGAGGTACTTGTCGAGCTGCGCGAAGCCGCCGTCCCAGCCATCAGTAAAGGTGTGTCCGTAAAATGACAAGGTTACGGCTCAAATTTGCCAGGGGAAACGATGGCGTCAGAATCGGCAAAGTAGCAGCCGCGAAAATCTTCGTTGCCATCGCTGTCCCTGCGCAGGTAGTAGTCGTTGTCCGGCCCCTGCTGCACCGGCCCGTCGATGTTGGTGCCGGGCACCGTGAGCCAGGCCACTGTGTCGGGATTGCTGAAGGTATGGAGTGCGGATTCCGCCGTTGCGGCCTCACTCTGTGCGGGGACGAACTGGCGACCGGCTCACCGGGGCAGCGGGTCTATGCGTACAAAGCCGACAATGCCAGTACCATCATCAGTGTGCCGGAAAGGATCGCGGGTATCCGCCAGTGAGCGAGGGCACTCATGTATGCCTTGGTTTTCATGTTGACCTCCTGATATATCCATTGTATCACACGGAGTGTCTTAAAATTCGGACTGCCTCCGCCACGATCTCGGCTTTTACCTCCGGGGACAACACCCCGCGCCACCTCATCAATTGCGGCCCCCTCTTGTAAGCGGGCCATCCGATATAGTAGCTGTCGGTACGCTGCCCATACCGCAAGGTGCAGTGGCGCAGTTCCACGATTTCAGTACCATCCACTTCCAGTACAAGAGAAAATTTCGCAACACAGCTTGCTTTCCGCTGCGTACAGGCCGGGAGAAATCAGTAATTCTGCATTGGATCATGCTGCCTCCTGATTCTGGTGTTCTGGTAGAACACCAACGCTTCTTCGATGTAGTCCAGCTTTTTCCTCGTCTGTTTGCATCCCTTCAAAGTAAGCGTCGAACCGCTTCGGTTCCAGCTTCAGCTTGCCCGGACGGCTGCTCTTGGGCGATGTTCTTTTTCCCGTACCGGGAACAGGCAGCGTTCGATGGCCTCCACATCATAGCGGGACAGGGCGACTACCTTTTCGCTGCTTTCTCTGTGATGCCTGTCTGGTCGTGCTGCTCCAGTACGGCCAGCAGATTGTCGCGCCGTTGCCGACAGGGCGGCGAGGGCAGCACCGGCATATACGGAGATCTCTTTCTTGTCCACTTTGTCCAGTAGGGGCTTTTCCAGATTGTTCAACCGCATATACCGATACACCGTGCGCCTGCCCTCTGAACCAGCCTGTGCGACCGCATCCACCGCCCGCTGCCTTCCAGGCGTAGCGCGCCCAGCCAGCGCCTGGTAGCCCGCAGCCCGTTCACTGGGCAACAGTTCGGTGCGTTGGCCCATGTTAGTGGCGTAAAAACGGTTCTGGCTTCTTCATCAGTCATGCCCATGTAGACCTGGCAAGGTACTGTTTTTCCATCCGGCCCGGCGCGGCTTCTCTGCGACGATGCCCGGCAATGATTTGAAGTCGCCGGGGATCTGCGGATGAACCCGCACAATGAGCGGCTGGAGGATGCCGGAGGCCCGCACATTTTCGGTCAGCTGCTCCAGTTCATCCTCATTCATGCTGAAAACCGATTGTTCCGGGTATTCATGCAGCTTGAGGAGAGGGAATATAAGCACCTGGAACTTGGCTGCCCATCCTGAAGCGCGGCCTTCGCGCCCCGCCAATGTATTGACTACAGCGGCAGCCTGTTCGCTGCGCTGCGTCCCGCCGCCGTTCAAACGGCCTTTGAAATCAAAACTTTTTGCCATTCCTTACTCCTCCATTGCCGTCGTTCGTCCGCCAGCGCCGCGTATTCCTGGCCGATGTCACCCGTGGCGGGCTTTCCCATCATCGTCGAGTTGATGGCTTCCTGGCGGCGGGAGATTTCCGTCTGGAATACCGCGCCCGCGTACTGTTCCCTGAAGGCTTTCCGTCACGGCCTCCGATACCGATGTACGATCCCGGAACGTAAAGAGCACCCCGGCAATCTCCAATCCGGATTCAGCGTCATGCGCACATTGCGAATGACGCTTTCCAGCGCAGACAAGCCCTGCGTGGCGAAGAACTGCGTCTGCACCGGGATGATGACCTTATCGCTGGCTACCAGTACGTTGGTCAGCAGCAGCCCAAGGCTTAGGGTTGCAGTCGATCAGGATATAGTCATACGCCTGGCGCAGCGGTTCCAGCACACGGCGCAGCACCGTTTCCCGGGCTCATGGCCGTGGCAAGGTAGATGTCCGCCTCGCTGAGCCGCAGGTCTGCGGAAGAAAATCAAAACCGAATTTATCGGAGCGGCAGACCGCCGCGCCAAGGTCTGCGGGCTGGAACAGCGCCGCTGCCCTCATGACAGTGGCGACCGTTTCTTCGCCCGGCTCACAGGCTACATAGCTCGTGAGGTTAGCCTGGGGGTCAAAGTCGATGCAGAGCACTGTTTTGCCTTTGCGGGCCAGCGCGGTGCCGAGGTTAACAACGGTCGTGGTCTTGCCCACGCCGCCTTTCTGGTTTGCTACTGCGATAATCATAGTGGAAACTCCTTCCTGAATCTTTTTGTATTTTATATCTTTCATTCCTGTACTTCCGCATCGGCGGCGTTTGGCCCTGAATGAGCAGCGCGTTGCAGATCAGCGGCAGCCAGAAAGGCCCGCTTTGAGCCATCTCGTGAGGATTCACCTTGCAATCCCGCCAGGTAAACAGGCTGTATCCAACCTCGATCGCGGTATACTCGTTGTAGGTGCCAAAGCGCTTTTTACGCGCATGCGGATGGCCGCAAAGTTGATACCATCAAACGACACATACGGTTTAGCGATATCGAAGATATCTTCGTCAGCGGACAAAAGGTAGCAAGCAGCCAGATAGCTTCGGTCAGACCGCTGGCGCTCGTTCAATGCGCCAGCAAGTTCTTTTGTACCGGCAGCCGTGATCAGGGGTTCATCTTGATAGTGGTACGTTCGATCTTGTACATAGGGATAGTCATAGTTTTTACCTCACGTTTCCTGTCTTATTGTGGAGTTGTGCCTATTAGGCACAACCGATTTATAATGTTGAAACGCTATATTTTTTGCTTCTTATTTGCAAAGGAAATCAGCAAGCTGTAGCACGATCTCCTGCCACGTTTCCAGCGCCGCAGCCCGCATATTGGGATAGATCAGCGTTGCCAGCCCGATGATGGCCAGCCCGGCGATTGCACACTAGCGCCGCGCACCGCACGACCACAAACGCGGCGTTGATCAGTACGCGGAGCATCTGCGCGGTCCGGGATTTTTCTCGACAACCTTGACCTTTCCGTAATACCGCATAGGCTTCCCTCAACTGTGCCTGCTGCTGCTCCTCTTTGATGGCTGCCATAAGCATGGGTTTCTTCTTTGCACCTGTTTTCATTTTCTCCTCCAAAACCACTTGTGCTTGTGCTTTTTCTGTACTGTTTTATTTCCCTGTATCTGCCCGGTGATTTTTCCATACAGGTCATCGTTGCCGGAATACAGGAAGTAGTCCGGCGTCCAGCCTGCGAAGTAGGTGCGCTCACCATACTGCTCCATGGACGCCAACACATCAGGACGATCCCTTTGCGGTACAAAGGAAAAAATGTAGTGGATGGTGCCGTTGTCCACCCGCAGCACATCTGCTGCCAACTCTACTTCCGAGGGCTTGGCCCCGCAGACCGCGACGAGAATGTCGTTGCGTAGATAGTCGGCTGGCTCGGTCAGGTCCGAAAAGCATCCATAGTCCAGTATCAGGTAGTCGTACTGGCTCTTGCCGTCCAGGATACAGGTACGGTCGTTGTAGATGTCCGTACCCTCAACCCGGAAGTGATGCTCGTCAAAGAGCACCGCCTCGTCGCTGATCTGCGTGTAGCCGGTCAGCGCGCTGGCTGCCATCTCAATGACGGCTGCCTTATAGCCCAGTGCCTTGACGTACAGGCATATCTGCATGGCCTGGGTGGTCGCGCCGATCCGATGCCCGGCCCCGGCCACCGCGATGCAGGTGGCGCTGCGCTCGATTTTGGGTTTGGGCAGTACCAACTGGGCCTGGGCGGCTGTCCGTCCCACCTGGGAAGGCGGCGTCACTTCAATCGGGGCGGGCGGAGGGGCGGCTCCTGTGGTTCCGGCACAGGCTCCGCCGCAGCGGCCACAGGCGCTTCCTGGGGTTCCGGCTCGGCCTCGGCCCGAATGATACCATCTGCGCAGAGCATCGTGTTTGCGGGAGTACCCGCTGTTTTCAGTTCTGCAGCGGGGTCTTGTACGACGTGATCCTGCGGGACCAATTCGTGATGTGTGCAGATGTCCAGCTGATGCAGGAGTGGACACGCCGCTTCCGTGTATTTCCTCGCTGTTTTTCACCCAGGTTCGCGGCGACAACGATTGTTTTTTCGGAAATTCCGGGGATAGTCTTGCAGAGGCGATCCAACCAGCGCCAGCGAAGCGTCAATATTACCGCCATATAGATTCGGACATGGCTCTATACCAGATGCGTGATTTTTGTGCTCCGCGCCTCAACTGAAGAACTGATGCAGGACAGCCAATGGATCAGACCGCTTCCTGTGTATTTCCTCGATTTCAAATTCGTGTCGAAAGTTTAAGCCACAGGACACTCAATCTGCTGGGGTTTCTTTCAGCAGTTTCAGTTTTGCTCATGTCTGATGTGGCCGGGCTAAAGTTTAACCAGATACAGATTTGATAACTGAAAAGCCCGTTGCGCGGTTAGTGAATATTCTGTTTCCCGGGCTTCATGCTGGTTGTATTTGCTGAGCAACTATAAACCTTTGCACCGCCTCTAAAGGTCGTTATTAAGTCTAAAATGCGGAAATCCGTTTGGTGAAGTTGCCTGCTAAGTCTATTTTGTTTCAAAGAAATTTCTGAGGTAGAATGTGACAAGATTTCTCAGATGGATTTCCCATCTTTACAATCCCCGGTATTGGCCGACATATGGGTATGATTCTTGCGGGAAGTTGGAGATTTTTCCAGCTTTTTGAGCGCAGACAAGCTGCTGGCTTATGCTGGACGAATCTACATATCAGTCAGGGTTATGCTCATGGAAAAGCGTCAGATATTTGCGATATGTTGTCGATCAATGCCGCCAAAATGACAGGTCCTACATTCCGTTTGGTGAATTTGTAGCTGCTGCTAAAAAGTGACCGATGCAGCGTTCTGGGAAAGCCTTTTAGCTGATTATTAAGCCGTGCGATTTTATACCGGAGAAGTATCCGACAACGGATGCTCTTGTTTCATACCAATTTCACCACCTTAAAATTTCTCTCGAAAATTTTGTTTTTGGGGGACTTTTAATATAAGTCTTTCCGATTCATTTTGTACCATCGGTTTTTGTCCACTAAACCTCCGGTAGTTTGCGTGACCGATCATCTTTTTTAAGGGCATCCTTGTCCACCTCGGCCCGGCCAGAGAAGCGTCTGTGGCGGCAGGAATACGGCACCAGCCTGCGAGGGTTATCTGGCTGGGCGAACCCCATTCCCCATAAGAGGGTAAAAGCGTCGATTGCGCCAGTTGTCGATCCTTACGCGACAGCCTTGGGGGCTTGTGATCAAAGTACATCCCTTTGCTGCTGTAGAAAAACCGTTGCATAAGGGATGACCTGCGAGAGATTAAGGGGATAAGCCGATTCCTGCCAGCGCCGGTTTTGCTGCCAGCACTAAAGATGTAGCAATCCTCAGGCTTATATCCTCTTTTTGTATCGAGAAAAATTCTTCGGGGGGCGAAGGCCGGTGAATAAAAAAGCACTTCCCTTGCGGTACAAAGAAATTTTTTCATTTGATTCGCAAAAAAAAGAGCCGCGAGATTTCTTCGTCCGAAAAAAATTTCACGGCTTTTGGATTCTATGCCATCAAGCACGAGATACGAGGAAGGTTTGACTACCTCCATGCGGTGTACTTCCGTAGCATAGTTACATAACTGCCCAATTAAGAGTAGCAGTTTGTTTTGCAGGGATCTACTTTTGCGGGTTAGCTTATCCATGGCGGCCTGGTAGTCATGCACAGTGATGTCCAGCATTTCCAGATGCTCTAACATTCGCAAGGTTTTCCAGGCATTTTCATAACCTTCTCTTGTCTTTTTTGCCGATGCAGGCGGTGCAGGGGATCAGGTTCATGCCGCGGAAGATCGACTGCACCTTCTTCACGGCTTCCAGCTCGGTCTCGTTCAGGGGCTGGAAGTCCTTCATAAAGGCCAGGTTGTCCTCCACCTGCTCCAGGGTGCTCATGCCGGAGAGCACCATCAGCATCCCGGGGAAGCCCGCGGCAAAGCGGATGGCGTAGCTGGCTGGGCTGCCGCCGTGCAGCTCGTCCAGTACCTTCCGGGCCTCTTCGGGCAGGTTGACCAGGTTGCCGCCCTTCACCGGCTCCATGACGATGACGGGCTTGCCGTGCTTCCGGCAGACCTCGTAGCAGCGGCGGCTCTGGACGGCGGGGTCCTCGTAGTCGAGGTAGTTGAACTGGATCTGCACCACCTCCACCTCCGGGTAGTCGGTCAGGATTTGCTCCAGCACCTCCGCCCGGTCGTGGAAGGAGATGCCCACATGGCGGATTTTGCCCTCGGCCTTCAGGGCAAAGGCCGTTTCATAGGCCCGGCATTTTTTGAAATGCTGGTAAAACATTGCACTCTGGGCGTGCATCAGGTAGAAATCGAAATAGTCCACCCCGCAGGCCTCCAGCTGGCTCTGGAAAAAGGGACGGATGTCAGCCTCAGTTTTGAAGAAAGTGCCGGTCAGCTTGTCTGTCAGGATGTAGCTGTCGCTGATATGGCCATGCTCCAGTACGATGATGGCGTCCGCGTTGCGCACCGTGGAAAGCCGGTGCGCGATGACAAACACCGTGCGGCCCTCCATCAGGCCGTCCATGCCCCTTCTGGATCAGCGCCTCGGTGCGGGTGTCGATGGACGACGTGGCCTCGTCCAGAATCATCGCCGGCGGATCGGCGACGGCGGCGCGCGCGATGGCCAGCAGCTGGCGCTGTCCCTGGCTCAGGTTTGCGCCGTCGCTCGTCACCATCGTGTTGTAGCCCTGCGGCAGGCGGCGGATGAAGGAGTCCGCGTTGGCGATCCTGGCCGCCCGCTCAATTTCCTCCTGCGTGGCATCCAGCTTGCCGAAACGGATGTTGTCCGCCACGGTGCCGGTGAACAAATGTGTATCCTGCAGGACGACACCCAGCGAACGGCGCAGATCGTATTTTTCTTAATAAGTCGCACATCGATTCCGTCGTAGGTGATGGACCCGGCGGTGACATCGTAAAAGCGGTTGATCAGGTTAGTAATCGTCGTCTTGCCCGCGCCGGTGGAGCCGACAAAGGCAATCTTTTGCCCCCCGGCTTGGCGTAGAGCGAGAGGTTCTGCAGAATCATCCGGTCCGGCGTATAGCCAAAGCTGACGTCGTGGAACCGCACGTCGCCGTGCAGCGGCTCGAGCGGGACCTCGGGGCGGCTGCGGTCACACCAGGCCCAGCGGCCGGTCTTCTCGGCGCATTCGGTCAGGGTGCCGTCGGCGTTTTCCCGCACGCGGACCAGCTCCACCGTGCCCTCGTCGACCTCCGGCTTTTCCTCCATGACCGTAAAGATACGCTCCGCGCCCGCCAGCGCCGCCAACAAAAAGTTGCCCTGCTGGGTCAGCTGGTTGATGGGCATGGCAGACTGGCGGACAAAATACCAGATAGCTGGCCAGGCTGCCCAGGTCGGACCAGCCCTTCATGACCATCAGGCCGCCCAGCACCGCAATGACCGCGTAGTTGATGTAGCCGATGCTGACGACGGCGGGCACCATCGTGGCAGCATAGCTCTGCGCGCCGGTGCCGGCCAGGCGCAGCTTTTCGTTGCGGGCGGCAAAGGCGGCCATGTCGGCCTGCTGGTGGTTGAACACCTTGACGACCTTCTGCCCGGCAATCATCTCCTCAATGTAAGCGTCCAGCTCACCGAGGCTGGCCTGCTGGCGCGCATAAAGGCGCGGCTGCGCTGTGTCAGTAGTTGATGTACCAGAACATGGCAATGTAGCCCACCACGACCAGCAGCGAGAGCCGCCAGTTGAGCACAAACAGCAAAAACAGCGTGCCTGCGATCTGTATAAACATCTGAATGACCACCGCAAAGCTGTTGTTCAGCGCGTCGGAAATCGTGTCCACATCGTTGGTGAACAGGCTCATCAAATCGCCCTTGCGGTTCGTGTCAAAGTAGTGCAGCGGCAACGTCTGCAGATGTGCGAACAGGTCGCGGCGGATGTCCTGCAAAAAATCTTCTGCGCGGCACGGACCATGATCTGGGTGTAGCCCAAGGTAGACAGTGCGCCGACGATGTAGATGCCCGCGGTCAGCGCCACAACACCGGCCAGATAGGCGGCGCTGCCGTTTTCCAGAAGTCCGTTGACTACCGGGCGGATCATGTAGGTGCCAAACAGTGCGGCCAGGGCGCTGATGGCCGCCAGCAGGCCGACGACGCCGAGCATGATTTTGTGGCGGCCCAGATAGTCCATGAAGCGGCGCAGGGTGTGGCGCAGGTTTTGCGGGCGCTTACCGCCGAATGCTTTCGCCATCGGCGTCGCCTCCCTTCATCTGGGAATTGTAAATTTCCTGATAGATCGTATCCTTTTTCAGCAGCTCGTCATGCGTGCCCACGGCATGCAGCCGCCCGTCGTCCAGAATGACGATGAGGTCGGCGCTCTGCACCGACGTGATGCGCTGGGCAATGATGAGCTTGGTCACGCTGCCCAGTCCGGCCAGCGCATGGCGGATGCCCGACTCCGTCGCCGTGTCCACGGCGCTGGTGGAGTCGTCGAAAATCAGCACCTTCGGGTGCTTCAGCAGGGTACGGGCAATGCAAAGGCGCTGCTTCTGCCCGCCCGAAACGTTGCACCCGCCCTGACCCAGGTCGGTGTCAAGGCCGTCGGGCATCCGGGACAAAAATTCGTCCGCACGGGCGGCGCGGCAGGCAGCCCAGAGGTCGTCGTCCGTCGCGTCGGGATCGCCCCATTTCAGGTTGTCGCGGATTGACCCGGAGAACAGCAGGTTCTTTTTGCAGCACGATTCCCACAGCATCCCGCAGAGCGGCCAGGTCGTAGTCACGCACGTCATGCCCGCCGACCTTGACGGTGCCCTCGGTGGCATCGTACAGGCGCGGAATGAGCTGGACGAGCGTCGTTTTGGCCGCGCCCGTGCCGCCGATGATGCCCACCGTCGCACCTGCCGGGATGTGGAGCGTGATGTCGGAGAGGGCATTTTTCTCCGCTTTGGCGTTATATTTGAAGCTGACGTGGTCAAAATCGATCCGGCCGTCGGGGATCGTCTCCACCGGCGCGGCGGCGTTTGCAAGGTCGGGCGTCTCAGTCAGGACCTCACGGATGCGGCGGGCGCTGGCCAGCGAGACGAGACATCTGGAGAAACACGCCGGAGAACATCATGACCGAGTTGAGCACCTGCAAAACGTAGCTCAAAAAGGCGGTCAGCTGGCCGACGGACATCGTGCCGACGAGGATATAATTGCCGCCGAACCAGATAATGCAGACGATGGCTGTGTACATGATAGCCTGGAATGCGGGCAGGTTGAGCACGGCATAGCGGAAGGTTTTCCGTCGAAGCATCGCTCAATTCCGTGTTGACGGTGTCGAACTGGGCGTTCTCGTAGTGCGCCGCGGACGAACGCCTTGATGGCGCGGATGGCGGTGAGGGATTCCTGGATGCGGCCATTGAAGTGATCCACGGCGCTCTGCTGGCGGCCATAGAGCGGACCGACCTTTGTGACGATCCAGGCGAGGACGGCGGCCAGGATTGGCGTTGTGACGAGGAATACAATCGTCAGCCGCGGGCTGAGCACGCAGGCCATCGCCAGCCCCATGCAGAGCATGACCGGGCTGCGCACCAGCGGACGGCAGACCGGCGTTGACAGCGTTGAGCATGACCGGTAACGTCGGTGGTCATGCGGGTGACGAGGGACGCATCGGAGAAACGGTCAAGGTTCGCGAAGTCGAATTTCTGCACGGCGGCATACTCCGCCATGCGCAGCTCTGCCGCGAACCCGTTTGCGAACCGCGCCGGCGTACCGCGCATAGAGCAGCCGGTAATGAGCGCCAGCACCGCGCAGAGAATCATCAGCCCGCCCTGCCGGAAGATGACAGCCATATTATGGGTGGGCACGCCGTCATCCACGAGGGTGGACATCAGGACGGGGATGACCATTTCAAAGATACATTCAATAAAGATCAGCCCCACCGCCGCGAACAGATCGCGCCGGTACGGGCGGGCATAACGGAAGATTTTACGCAGATCTTGCATGGGTGGCTCTTTGGGGTGGGGGTAGGATGGTTGTTAAGGAAGGGCGGCGGTGAATGTTGTAGGGGCGGCGTCCCCGACGCCCCCGCGGAATGAGCGGCGGCGCGAACAACCAGGGGAGGATGAATTTCTCCCCTACGGGCGGAACGTTGACGGGTTTGTGATGAAGTTACGGAGGGTCAAGACCCTCCCTACGGGCAATAGATACATGGGCGGTAGAGCTGCGGGCCGGGCATGCCCGGCTACGGGGGTGACACAAATGGGTTACGGACGAGGGGCAAAGGGAGGGCGGCAGCCCGCCCCTTTGCAGTGGGCGGTGGTTGCCCGTTGACGGGTGGTTGCCAAGGCCGGTAGGTTGCGGGCGGCATATATGCCGCCCCTACAGAGCAGCCGTTAAAAAACCGCGGGGTTCGGGGGGAACACCCGAATTTTAAGGTGGAGGAAGGGGCGGGGGCGTTAAGAACGAAAAGTAATACTGCTTTCGTTTAGCCCCGCCCCTTCCGACCTCCGCTTTGGGGTTCTTAGGGGCGTGCAGCCCCTAAGGCGCGGGTCCGCTGCGTCGAAACAGCGGCAGTTTTTTTGGTTTCTTTCTTTGCTGCCAAAAGAAAGAACAAGTTCCCGGGGGCTGCCGTTAACCCTTCAGTCGTTTCTCCGGCAGCTGACTCACCACAATCGCGCCGAACATCAGCGCGCAGCCGCACAGCTCGGTGGCAGAGAGCGTCTCGCCCAAAATCAGCCAACCGGCCAGGGCACTGAACACACTCTCGAGACACATCGCCAGACTGGCAATCGTCGGATCCAGCTCCTTCTGACCGACGATCTGCAGCGTGTAGGCCACGCCGCTGGACATGATGCCGCAGTAGGCAATGGACACCGCCGCGCCGCGGAACTGGTCGGGCGACGGGGCCTCAAAGACAAACGCGAAGATTGTGGACAAAACCGAGACCACTAAGAACTGCATAAAACTCAGCTGGATGCCGTCCAGCTGGGGGCTGAAATGGTTGACCAGCATGATTTGCAGCGTGAACAGCGCCGCGCAGAGCAGCAGCTGCCACTCGCCGCCGGTCAGGCTCAGGGTATCGCGGCCCGCCAGAGCAGAGCAGATACAGCCCCACCACACTGACCACCACGCAGCCCCACAGCTTGACGCCGGGGCGGCTGCCCAGAAAAACCCCGCCACCGGCACCAGCACAACGTAGAGCGCCGTCATAAAGCCCGCCTTGCCGTGCTGGTCGTGCCAATGCCCATCTGCTGCGCGGCGGACGCCGCAACAGCGCCACACCGCAGAAAATACCGCCCTTGACCAGCACCTTTTTGTTCTGCCGAACCCCGGCTCGGCGGCGGTGTTCGTCCTGCCCATCTTGCGCAGCACAGCCATCAGCCCCAGCAGGAACGCGCAGGCCAGCCAGCTGCGGCTGGCCAGAAACGTGTACGGGCCCATATAATCGCTGCCGACGCTCTGTGCCACAAAGGCCGTGCCCCAGATGAATGCGCAGGCCATAAGCATCAGCGTGTTGCGCAGCTGTTTTTATCCATGTTCCCAATGCCTCTCTGTGTTGTGCGGCCCTGCGGGCCGATGGCAAATACAAACCAAAAATGCCGCCCTGCCGCAAGCGGCACGGGCGGCATTATTCTGCCGTTATCAGCCGGTCGTCGTATCGTCGCCGTAGGTGTTCAGCTCGGTGCTGCCCAGGCCCTCCACCTTCAGGCCGCCGGTAACGTAGTATTTGTTGCCGTTGTCATAGCTGATGGTGATTTTGTACTGCTTGCCCCGCAGTCAGGCCGGTCACGTTGTACTGGTAATCGGCACCGTCGGCGCGGTAGTAGATCGTCGAGTCCGGCACGTAGCTGGTCATTGTCTGTCGTCAGACAGCTCCCAGAACGCGATCTTGAAGTACATATATTTCTCGCTGCTGGCCTCGGTAGACGCATAGCCGGTCACGGTCATGCTGTCGCCGCCCGCCACAAAATACTCAGTGGAGCGGTTGGCACGCCGCGGTGGGCGGGCAGGGGATGCTGCACGATACAGTCCGGCTTGGCCAGCGCCATGCGGGCTGCATCCAGGCAGAAGCCGTTGTCCACACATCGGTGAACAGCACATCGGCACCGCGGGCGGCTTCGTCCGGGGCGGTGGTCAGCTTAAAGTGGTCGCCATATTCCCGCGCAAAGAAGAGCACATCGGCGGAGGGACGGTAGCCGTTCGGGCAGGCAATGGTAAAGTCCATGCCCATCATCAGGCAGCCCACGATCAGGCTGTTGGCCATGTTGTAGCCATCGCCCACAAAACCGGCTTTCAGCCCGGCCAGTTTGCCCTTGTACTCCCGCACCGTCATCAGGTCAGTCAACACCTGCAGGGGATGGGCGTAATCGGTCATGCCGGAAACTACCGGCACGCCGCTGTACCTGGCCAGGGCGTCCACATCACTCTGCTTAAAGGTGCGGTACACAATAGCATCGTAATAGCGGCCCAGCACGCGGGCGGTATCCTGGATCGGGGCAACCGTCTTTCCGGCGCCAGCATAGGTGGGCCGCCCATCTGGTAGCCCGACCGTCAGCTCGGCAGGGGAGAGGTCGCTCATTTTCAGCAGATTTTTCATGCCTGCTTCCTTCGGAGCCGTCGGCTCCATCTTGCCCAGCAGCACGTCATCAGGATCTCCAGCGCCATGTCCACATCGTGCTCGCTGAGGGTCAGCGGCGGCAGCAGGCGCAGGCGGGTCTTGGCGGTCAGCACCAGAAGGCCCGCTTCGCTTCGCGGCAGGCGGCCAGCACATCTGCGGCCTTGAGGTCGTAGAACTCGATGCCCACCATCAGGCCGATGCCGGAAATGCTCTTGACATGGGGCAGCTTGGCGATGCCGGCACGCAGCTGCACGGCGCGGTCGTTGACATTGGCAAGGAAGCTCTGGTCCATGCGGTCCACCACCACGTTGGCACCGGCGCAGACCACCGGGTTGCCGCCGAAGGTGGAGCCATGGGTGCCGGGGCCCATGCCCTCGGCCACCTTTCGTCGTTCATCAGCACCGCGCCGATGGGCAGGCCGCCGCCCAGACCCTTGGCCAGCGTGACCACGTCCGGCTTGAGGTTGTAGTGCTCGCAGCACAGGAAGGTGCCGGTGCGGCCCACGCCGGTCTGCACCTCGTCCACGATGAGCACAAGGTCTTTTTCGTCGCAGAGCTTGCGCACAGCCTGCACGTAGTCCGGGTCCAGCGCCATCACGCCGCCCTCGCCCTGAATGAGTTCCAGCATCACGGCGCAGGTGTTGCGGTCCACCAGCTCCTGCAGCGCTTCGATATCGCCCGCCGGGGCGTACAGGAACCCCTCGTTGAAGGGGCCGAAGTAGTTGTGGAACACCTCCTGACCGGTGGCGGTCAGGGTGGCGATGGTGCGGCCATGGAAGCTGTTCACCAGCGTGATGACCGTGGTGCGGTCCTTGCGGTAGTGGTCCACGCTGTACTTGCGCGCGGCCTTAATGGCACCCTCGTTGGCCTCGGCACCGGAGTTGCCGAAGAACACCTTGCTCATGCCGGTGCGCTTGCACAGCTTTTTGGCCAGCTTGCCGCAGGGCGCGGTGTAGTAAAGGTTAGAGGTATGCTGCAGCTTGTGGGCCTGCTCGGAAACGGCCTCGGCCCAGTCCAGATCACAGTAGCCAAGGCTGTTCACGCCAATGCCGCTGGTAAAATCCAGATACTGCTGGCCCTCTGGGCCTGCGGCGCGCAGGCCGTGGCCTTTTTCCAGCACGATGGGGTTGCGGTTATAGGTGTGCAGGACGTATTCGCCGTCCCGCTTGATGACTTTTTCAGAATCCATAGGTGTACCCTCCTGTGAACAGAAACTGTGAACAGAAAACCCTCTCAGGCGCTTTCGCGCCAGAAAATGCTGGCAAAGGCTTGAGAGGGTCATTTTTCTTATTATACCGCCTGCACGGCACCGGCGCAATGCTTATTCGCGGTGGCTGCGGCGGTAAAAGCGGGTGCCGGAGCCGCGGTTGGAGAACAGCTCCAGCAGGATGGAGTGGGGCACGCGGCCATCGATGATGACCGCCTCGTGCACGCCCTGATAGATGGCATCGGCCATGCCGCCGATCTTGGGGATCATGCCGCCCGCAATGATGCCGGCGGACTTATAGCCCTCGATCTCGGACACCTCCACCTCGGGGATGAGGGTGCTCTCGTCGTCCTTATCCCGCAGCAGGCCCGCGATATCGGTCATGGATACCAGCTTCTCCGCTTTCAGCGCAATCGCGATCTGCGCAGCGGCGGTGTCGGCGTTCACGTTGTAGGCCTGACCCAGATCGTCCATGCCCACCGTGGCGATCACGGGGATGAAGCCGCCGTCCAGCAGGCTTGCGATCAGGGTAGCATCCACATGCACGATCTCGCCCACATGGCCCAGCTGGGGGTCCAGCTCGGTGCAGCGCAGCATCTGGCCGTCCATGCCGCACAGGCCGACGCCGCGGCCGCGCAGCTTTGCCACCAGATCCTTGTTCACCTTACCGGCCAGCACCTGCTGCACGATCTCCATGGTGGCATCGTCCGTGACGCGCAGACCGTTTGCGAAATGGCTCTCCACGCCCACCTTCTTCAGCATCTCATTGATGGCCGGGCCGCCGCCGTGCACCAGCACAACGCGCACACCCAGCAGGGTCAGGGTGACCAGATCGTTCATGACGGCCTTTTTCAGTTCTTCGTTGATCATGGCATTGCCGCCGTACTTTACCACCATGGTCTTTCCGTGATACTTCTGGATGTAGGGTGTCGCCTCAGAGAAAAGGCGCGCCATTTCTTCGTTTTTCATATACTCTCCTTGCCGCCAGCACGCTTGCTCCGGCATTCGTTTTCCACCAGACGAACTCCTTCCGTCATCGCTACGCGATGCCACCCATTCCCCTTCTGGCACTTTCGTGCCACCTCCCCCGGCCGGGGGAGTCTTTCTCAAGGAGGGAGGCTTTCAGGCTCCCTCTTTGAGGGGGCTGTCGCCGCAGGCGACTGGGGGAGTTCCATTAAGTTCTATAATCGCCGTTGATCTTGACGTAATCGTAGGTCAGATCGCAGCCCCATGCCTTTGCGGATGCATCGCCGGTGCCCATGTCCACTTTGACCAGCACATCGTGCTCAGCCAGCACCTTGGCGGCTTCGTCCTCGCTGTAGGGGTGGTAGGCGGCGTTTTCGCACACATACACCTCGCCTGCCTTGCTGGAAAGCCACACGCAGACCTTATCAATGGAGAAATCGCCGGGGGTGTAGCCGATGGCGCACAGGATGCGGCCCCAGTTGGCATCGCGGCCAAACACTGCGGCCTTGAACAGGTTGGAGCACACCACGCTGCGGCTGACGGCACGGGCGGTCTTCAGGTCGGGGGCGTGGGTCACTTCGCAGGTGATGAGGTGGGTGGCACCCTCGCCGTCACCGGCGTGCTCGGCACACATGTGCTCGGCAATGGCGGTGAGCGCGGCAACAAAGGCTTCGTAGTCCGCGTTCTCCTCGCAGATCTCCGGGTTGCCTGCAAGGCCGGAAGCCATGATGATCAAGGTATCGTTGGTGGAAGTATCCAGATCCACGCTCATCTGGTTGTAGGTGCCGGGCACCACGGTCTTGAGGGCCTTTTCCAGCAGGATGGGGGACACCGCCGCATCGGTGGTGTAGAACGCCAGCATGGTTGCCATGTTGGGGGCAATCATGCCGCTGCCCTTGCCAATGGCACCCACCGTGCAGGTCTTGCCGCCCAGCTCGAACTGGATGGCGTATTCCTTTTTGTGGGTGTCGGTGGTCATGATGGCGGTGGCAGCATCGGTGCTGCCCTGCTCGTCCGCAGCCAGCTTTGCGGCGGCGGCAGGGATGCCCCGGGCAAAGGGGTCGATGACCATGGGCTGACCGATGACACCGGTGGAAGCGGGCAGAACGTCCTGCGGGTCGATGCCCAGCTCCTTGCCCACCAGCTCACAGCATTCTTCGGCCAGAGCCACGCCGTTGGCGGCGCAGGTGTTGGCGTTGCCGCTGTTCACGATGATCGCCTGTGCGTAGCCGTCCTTCAGGTGGGCGCGGTCCACCTTGATGGGTGCGCCGCAGACCTTGTTGGTGGTGTACACACCGGCGGCGGCGCAGCGCACGTCCGCTTTGATGAGTGCCAGATCGTATTTTTCTGCATGGTTTGCGCGGATGCCGCAGTGCACGCCAGCCGCTGCAAAGCCCTTGGGCGCGCAGATGCCGCCCGCAACACGAACATGGGGGTGTGGGCAAGTCCGCTGATCTTCTGCATTTCCGGCAGG
>VOFC01006974.1_pt1 | contig 17257 bp, 26 predicted proteins | sample 5384161 | NCBI WGS metagenome assembly VOFC01 (sample SAMN12384722, study PRJNA508395) | human gut metagenome | isolation source: healthy gut B | host: Homo sapiens
GGAAGCAGTATTGCAGCTCTGCCGGGCGGATGGATTCCATCTGCTCGATATCAAAGGAGCCAAAGCCCGGCGTATCGGCGACGTACCCGCCGTTCGGCAGAGCAAAAAGCTCCACGTGGCGCGTCGTGTGGCGGCCGCGGCCGAGCTTCTGGCTCACCTCGCCGGTAAGCGGGAAAGCTCCGGCGAAAGCGCGTTTAAAGGCTGGATTTTCCGACGCCGGAGTTGCCCGTAAATGCACAGACTCTTCCGGCAAGCCGCTCGAAAGCTCCGGGAGCCCCTCGCCGGTGACGGCGCTCGTCCGCAGCACGGGGATGCCTGAGGCGGAGTAAACGGAGAAAAAGCTCGTCGCCGGAATCGAGATCGGCCTTATTGATGCAGAGAAGAAAGTCGCAGGAATGATGTGCCGCGAGCGCGGATACGCGGTCGATGAGGAACGGGTCCGTGACCGGATTGACCGCCGCAGCGAGCATCACCATGAGATCGATGTTGGCGACAGCCGGACGAATGAAATAATTCCGCCGCGGGAGAATCTCCCGCACACTGCCTGTGCCGTCCGATGACATATCCAGCCGCACACGGTCGCCGACGAGCGGGATCGTTCCGTCGAGACGGAACTTTCCCCGCGCGCGGCAGGTGACGAGCTCCGCGCCGGTATCGACATAGTAGTAGCCGCTCAGCGCCTTGATGATCCGTCCTTCCATGCGCGTCACTCGGCGTTCGGATCCTGCGTCGGGACCGGCGAGGGCGAGGGTGTCGGCGTCGTTTCGGGTCCGAGCGAGATCTGCAGATAGATCTTGGAGTACGCGGGGATCTCCGTCCCGGCCTCGACCGTTTGGCTGACAACATAGTCCACGGGGATCGTGTTGTTATAAACGTAGCTCACGGAAACGAGCGTCAGCCGCGCCGCGGCAAGCTCTGCTTCCGCCGTGGCATAGTCTTTGCCGACGAGATACGGCATGATGACCGTTTCGGTCTTGGCTCCCTGGCTGATTGTGAGATAGACCGTCGAGCCCGCGGGGGAGCTTCTCCCCCGGCGAGGGGCTGATCTGCATTACACAATCCGCCGCGACATCGTCGGAATCGGCAAACGTTTTGTCCACAACAAAGCCGAGTTTTTCCAGCTCGCTCGTCGCTTCGCGATAATCGTAGTTGAGAAGGTTCGGGATTTCGGTTAACATAACGCCAGTGCTCACCGTAAGCGTCACATGGATGCCGTCCGAAGTCAGCATATAGCTCTTTCCCGCGTCGGGCGACTGGCCGATGATGATGCCGCGCTCGACGTTCGGGTCGATCTCGTAAATGAGATCAAAGTTGTATTTTCCCTTGAATTCTTTGCTGTTGATGATGGTCTCGTAGTTGCTGCCGACAAAGTTCGGGATGGCGACACGCTGGTTAACAACGAATATATAGCTCAGAAAAAATAGTTCCAGAGAAAGACGGCAATGATCAAAATGGCGGCCATCACGCCGAAAAAAGCCGGAGAGCATGCTGACGCGGTGGGCGCGGCGGCGGCGGCGGACATAGTCCTCCCTGCCAAGCTCGCCCGACGTGCTCAGAAGCGCAACGTTGCCCTCGATCCTGTCGAGTGAGCCGGTGAGCGATTTCTGCAGCGCCTCGAGATCGGCGGCAAGCGCGTCCGCCGTCTGATACCGGTTATCGAGCGAGGCTTCCATTGCCTTCATCACGATCTTTTCGAGCGCTTCCGGCACCGACGGCGCGATCTCGCGCAGAGGCGTCGGGACCGCCGATAGGTGCTTGAGCGCAACCGTCCGGTCATCGTCGCCATCAAACGGCAGCTTTCCGGAGAGCATTTCGTACATGACGATGCCAAGCGAATAGATATCGCTCCGTCCGTCCACCGGAAGGCCCCTGGCCTGCTCCGGTGAGATATAATGCACCGAGCCGATGGCTTCGTTCTCCACGTCCGGCACTTCGGACTGAAGGTTGGCGATACCGAAGTCCGCGACTTTGATGACGCCGTCATTGACGACAAGAATGTTCTGCGGCTTGATATCACGGTGGACAATGCCTTTCCCGTGCGCGTGGGCGAGCGCCCGCGCGATCTGCAGCGAGAAATCCACTGCCTGCACAGCGTCAAGCGGGCCGTGATCCTGCAGATACTGTTTGAGCGTGATGCCGTCCACGAGCTCCAGAACGATGTATTCCATGATCGGTGCGGCTCACGTCGTACACGCCGACGATGTTCGGGTGGCTGAGCTTTGCGATTGCCTGCGATTCCGTCTGGAAGCGGCGGCGGAACTTTTCGTTCTTCGCGGCTCCGGACGCATGATCTTCACCGCCACATAGCGGTTCAGCCGGTGGCACATCGCTTTATATACGCCGACCGCCATGCCGCCGCTGCCGATCAGCTCTACGAGCTCATACCGGCCATCGAGCATCATGCCGCGGTATTTATCCTGATTTTTTTCGTATCCATATCATTCCCCGTAGGTTCATCGGCGCACGAGCGCCAGCGTGACGTTGTCCGGCGCGCCGCGGTCGAGCGCCATGCGCAGAAGCTCGCGGCAGACCGCATCGTCATCCGAGGACGCCAGAAGAAGGGATTCCATCTCCCCGGCGTCAACAAGATTGCTGAGTCCGTCCGGAGCAGAGCAGCAGCGCGTCGCCGGGACGGATGTCCAGCCGGAAAATATCGCTGCGAATGGTTCGTTCCAATCCGACGGCCCGCATGATCACGTTCTTTCGCGGATGGGAACGGGCCTCATCCTCGGTGATCAGCCCGCGGTCGACCATGCTCTGCACGAGCGAATGATCCCGCGTGACCTGCTGGAGCTGGCCGTCCGCCAGCCAGTAGCACCGGCTGTCGCCAATGTTGACGACGGCGGCATCTTCCGGACGCACAAGCGCAGCCACAAGCGTTGTACCCATACCCCGGCAGCTCTCGTCGCGGAAGGCGCGGTCATATACCTTCAGATTGGCATATGCCGCCGCTTCGCGCAGGACCTGCGCCGCATCGGATTTCGGTTCACGGCGCAGCATATCTTCCGCATACTGCATGAATGAGTCCGCGACGACCGCCGAGGCGATTCGCCGCCATGCACGCCGCCCATGCCGTCGCACAGCGCCGCAAGAACATATTCGCCATCCGGCGAAAGGCTCAGGCGGTAGGCATCCTGATTGGCGGAACGTACTTTTTCCCTTGTCGGTAATGCCGAAAGCGTTCATTTTGCTCCCCTCGTCATTTTGCGGCGAAGCTGTCCGCAGGATGCGTCCACATCGCTGCCGAGACGCCGCCGTATGGTCGTGTTGACTCCGTTCTTCGTAAGTATATTCACAAACCGTTTGAGATTCTCCGGTTTGGATGGCTCAAAGCTGCGCTCATCCACATGGTTGAGCGGAATGAGATTGACATGCGCCGCGAGCGGCTTTACCCGCCGGGCAAGCAGCTCCGCCTGCTCCGGGGAATCGTTCACGCCGTCGATCATCGCATATTCAAACGATATGCGCCGTCCGGTTTTGTCATAATAGGCTTTGCATTTGCGGAAAAGCTCGTCCACGCCGCGGCCGCGGTTGGCCGGCATAATGCGGCTGCGCGTTTCGTCGTCCGGCGCGTGCAGCGATACGGAAAGCGTGATCTGGAGATCGCGCTCCGCCAGATCGTCGAAGCGCTCCGTCAGCCCGCAGGTGGAGAGCGATATATGACGCATGCTGATGTTGCGTCCCTCCGGGTGGTTGATGAGCTCCAAAACCGCATGACGGTATCAAAATTATCCAGCGGTTCGCCAATGCCCATCAGAACGATAGTGAGAAACCGGCAGACCGGATTCCTTTTCGGAAAAAACAGCACCTCGTCAAGCATTTACGACGGCGTCGAGATTCCGCATCAAGGCCGCCGATGGTCGAAGCGCAGAACGCGCATCCCTGCCGGCAGCCGACCTGTGAGGAGCTGCAGACCGTATTCCCGTAGTGATACCGCATGACGACCGTTTCCACGGCGTTTCCGTCCTGCAGCTCCCAAAGGAATTTGATCGTGCCGTCCTCGGCGGACTGCTGCTTTTTACGCAGCATCTCGCGGCGCGGAGATATAAAACTGCTCGGAGAGCGCTGCACGCCGGAGCGCTTGGGGAGGTTCGTCATTTCGTCCAAACGACGCGCAGCCGGCGGCAAACCAGCTGGAAAGAGCTGCTTTGCCCGATACGCCGGCTGTCCGATTTCGGCGGAGGGCCGCCGCCAGCTCTTCCGGGGAAGCATGGCTTTGATTTTATATCGTTTCTCCTCAGTTCAGTCCATTTCATGTTCATACGGCCAGAAGAAAAAGCCGTCCGTATCATATTCCTGCGGCAGCGAAAACGCCTCCGGACAAAGTCCGGATGATCGTGAAGAAATCGTTCCGCAACATCCTCGTTTTCCCGCGCATGGAAGCACCGTGCAGGTGGAATAACCAGGGACGCCGGCCGGACGCACGCACGGGCAAGCCCGTCCGCGATGTCCGCTGTATTGCCGGGAGACCGGCAAGCGCTGCCGGGTCCTTATAGCGGATCTCCGGCTTTTTGCGGATAACGCCCATGCCGGAGCACGGAACGTCGGCAAGACACGATCCATCGCGCCGGTCAGATCGGCGTCCGGGCGGCGGGCATCCATCGGCGCGTGCGGATGATGGTCAAACCCAGCCTCTCGGCACCGGAAGCCGGATACGCTTCCATTTTTTTTCGTGAAGATCACAGGCGAGAATCATTCATCCGTCGTTTTCCATCAGCACGCGCAGAGAAGCTTTTCCGCCCGGGCGCGGAGCAGGCATCCAGCACGCGCATCCCTTTTTCGGCGCGGCGCACAAACACTGCACATCGCTGCGGCAGCATCCTGCACAAAGAACCGCCCGTCAGCAAAGGCGGGCGCGGCCGCCAGCCTTTGCCTCCATGGCACAGCGGACACGGAGGCCAAGGTCGCGGACATGCGCGCGAACGCCCGCCGAGGAAAAACGCCACAAGTGATCGGCGCGTCGCGTACCGGGTGTTCACCGAGACTGGAGCTGCGGCGCGCGGTTGTTGCCGCGAAAGCGGCGTGCGCAAATGTCATAGCCATGCGCGTGGAAACCATCTGCGCCAGCCACAGCGGGTGGCTGAACCGGACGGAGAGCTCCTGGGCTGTGCCCGATGTTTGGGATCTCCGGGAGGTTTTCCCGGTTTTCCGCAACGCGGCGCAGCACGGCATTCACCAGACCTGCGGCGCGCACGGGAGCCGCGTTTCCGGTCTGTTCGACCGCTTCGTTGACCGCCGCCGCGGCGTATTTTATCCATAAACAGGAGCTGGAGACACCGAGCCGGAGAATATCCAGAAGGTTCGGTTCGAGCTTTTGCGGCAGGAACGCTGGAATAGCAGCCGATGTAATAATCGCAGAGCGCCGCGTTCTGCAGCACGTCCCAGAGCTTTGTGCAGAGTGCCGTGTCGCGCTCATCCAGAGAAAACTTTTCCGCCGCCGTCTGGATCGTCTGCGTGCGACCAGGCGTCAAACCTCCGGCAGCGGGCAGGACGGTCCAGCGCCGCTCGGGCGGGCAGTCATGGCCATTAGCCATCGGCCTTCATCGGGTGGCCGAGCAGAAAGCCGCTGCGCTCATGCGCTTTTTCCCTGCCGCCTGTATCTCAGTGATGCAAAGGGTCTGGCCGCCGCCGCAGGCGACTTAATGCCCGCTTTTCTGGCGGATACGATTTTTCCGGGCGCAAGCGCTGTTTTCGTATCGGTGTATTCCGCGCCGAACACGCGAAACGATACGCCGCCAAGCTCCGCCGTGGCGACCGGCCACGGATCCAGACCGCAGATGTGCTTCACGATCTCACGCGGCGATTTGTTCCAGTCGATCGGACACATTTCGCTTATGTGAGCATTTTTCGTGTAGGTGGCGTCCGCCTCGTTCTGCGGTACGCGGACAACATCACCGGAAGCGATCTTCCGCACGGTCTCCACAAGAAGCTCTGCGCCGAGCGTTTTGAGCCGGTCAAAGAGCTCCCCGGACGTTTCAAACTCGCCGACCGGCGTCTGCGTGGTATAGATCACGTCTCCGGTGTCCATCTTCACGATCAAGGTACATGGTCGAAACGCCGGTCGTCTTGCATCGCCGTTGAGCACCGCCCACTGGATGGGCGCGGCGCCGCGGTACTTCGGCAGGAGCGAGCCATGGACATTGATGCTGCCGTATTTTGCCACGTCAAGAAACAGTCTGCGGCAGAATACGGCCATAAGCCACAACGACGAGAATATCCGGCTGCGAGCTTTGCAGAAGCTGCCAGCGCCGCGCCGTCCTTGCATCTTTGCCGGGCTGAATACCGGAAGCACCGTTTCCACGGCAATCGTTTTGACCGGGCTCGGCTCTCCTTCATGCCGCGGCCCCGCGGCTTGTCCGGCTGTGTGAACACACCGACCACATCAAACTGCTCATCCAGCAGACGCTGCAGGGACACGGCCGCAAAATCCGGCGTGCCCATGAACACGATGCGCATGCGCCTCATCGTCTCCGCCTGCTGCTTCCATTTCCTCGGTCTGTGAGCATCCGCGCGTGATCGCGCTTGTCGATGAACAGAACACCGTCGAGATGGTCGATCTCGTGGCAGAAGGCGCGCGCCGTCAGGCCGCGGCCCTCGACCTCAAACCACGCACCGTGACGATCCTGCGCGCGGACCTTCACGTAGTCCGGGCGCTGGACAACACCGAACTCATTTGGCATACTCAGGCAGCCCTCGGCACCGACCTGCTCCCCGGCCGTTCTCGACGATGACGGGGTTGATGAGTTCGATCATATACTCGTCCTTTTCATCAGGGACGTTCGTCTCGAGCACGATGACGGCGCGGCGCAGCCACCGACCTGCGGCGCGGCGAGGCCGACGCCGTTGGACTCCGCCAACGTCTGACGCATATCGTCGAGCAGCGTGTGCAGACGGGGATTGAAATCCCTTGACCTCGTGGCAGTGCTTGCGCAGCTGGGGGTCGCCGTTTTTCAGGATCATTCTTGTAGCCATTGTATAACTCTCCTTAGTCCAGCGGATTGTCATCGGCAAAGACGGTGACATCGCGGAATGATTTTTCAGTGTTGCAGTACATGACGATATTCGCCGCCGCGCGGCGCACCGCCTTGCTCTGATTGCAGTAAAGCGTGACGCGGTAACGGTAACGGTTATTCATACGCACAACCGGCAGCGGTGCCGGTCCGAGCACCTCCGCGCGCTCACCGACGGTCTGGCGAAAGAAGTAATCGCGGATATAGGCGCAGCAGCGCACGACCGCATTCTCCTGCGCGCCGGAGACCGTGACGGCCAGTACCTCGCTGAACGGCGGCGTGCCGTTGAGCTTTCGCAGCGCGATCTCCGAGCGGTAAAACGCATCGTAATCCTGCCGTGCGGCCTGACTGGATGGTCTCGTTTGCAGGTGTGAATGTCTGGATCACGGCGCGGCCGGGCACATCGCCGCGCCCGCTGCGGCCGATGACCTGCGTGATGAGCGAAAATGTGCGCTCATTGGCGCGATAGTCACCGACATACAGGCTCTGGTCGGCATTGAGCACACCGACGAGCGTGACATTTTCGAAATTCAGCCCCTTCGTGATCATCTGCGTACCGATCATGATGGGGATGCGCTCTCGCACAAACCGCTGCAGCAGCGCCTCATGCGTGCCCAGCCATGGCGATGGCGTCGGCATCCATGCGCAGCGTTTCTACGCCAGGAAAAAGCGCGTGCACGTCTGCCTCGATGCGCTCCGTCCCGTCGCCGAGAAAGCGCAGCTCCCCGCCGCAGACCGGGCACTGGGGATCGACACGCCGCCGGTAGCCGCAGTGGTGGCAGATGAGCATCTGATTGCCCTGATGATACGTCAGACTGACGCTGCAGTTCGGGCACGAATAGGTCGCGCCGCACTCGGCACAGGTGACGAGCTTACTTGCACCGCGCCGGTTGAGAAACAGAATGCTCTGTTCACCGCGGCGGAGGTTTTCCTCCAGCTCGGCATAGAGCACGGAGCTGATCGAGCCGGAATTCCCGTTTCGCAGTTCCTGCTTCATGTCGGCAATGATAACATCGGGGAGCTTGCGCGCATTGAAGCGATCCGGCAGCGTGAAATAGTGATAGCGGCCGGTCTCGGCATAATAGCGGCTGACAACGTCCGGCGTCGCCGAACCGAGCAGCAGCAGCGCGCGATGCTGCGTGCACAGCGAAATTTTGCCACATCGCGCGCGTGGTAGCGTGGCGTGCTCTCGGACTTATAGGTGTCCTCCTGCTCCTCGTCGATAATGAGCAGGCCGAGGTTCTGCACGGGCGCAAAGACGGCGCTGCGCGTGCCGACGACGACGCGCGCAAGACCCGGCGCGGATGCGCTTCCACTCGTCATAACGCTCCGAGAGCGGAAGGCCGCTGTGCAAAACGGCCACCGCATCTCCAAAGTAGGCGGAAAACGCCTCGATCATCTGCGGCGTCAGCGAGATCTCGGGCACGAGCAGGATCGCGCCCTGCCCCGCCGCGAGCGCCTGCTCGATCAGATGCAGGTACACGAGTGTCTTGCCGCTGCCGGTCACGCCGAACAGCAGCGCCGCCTGCGCATCCGGCGAGCGCAGCAGCGCCTGCAGACCGGAAAACACCTGCTCCTGCGCCGGCGTCAGCGCCGGGATTGGCTTAGGCTGCCCGGTATAGTGTACGGGGCGGCGAAATAGGGCTCGGTGTCGATGTGCACGAGCTCCTGCCGCACGAGTGTCTTCATAGTACTCTCGGTGCACCGGTAAACTGACACACCTCATTGGCCGAGGCGCGGCCGATCGTGCACAGCAGCTCCAGAATTGCGACCTGATGCTTCGCGCGTCTGCGGCGGCGGATCTCCTCCTGCGCCTCTTCCAGCGGGACGGCAAGGCTTGCATACTCGAGCTGCTTGTCGCGCACGACGCGCGTTTCGGTGCCTTCCACGGTCAGAAATTTCTGCTGCACGAGCCAGTGCAGGGCGGTCGTCGGGTCTTTTTCGCCAAACACCGCCTGCAGCGCGTCCAGCGGGCAGCGCCCGCCGTGCACGAGCACGGTCTCCAGCGCCAGCCGCCGCTGCTTGGATTTTCCGCAAAGCGTGAGTGCCGCGGCCGTGTCCAGCTCCGGTACCGCGCAGTAGACCGTGCTGACCCGATACCAGACACCGGCAGGCAGGATCGCGTGCAGCGCATCATAGATGGTACAGAAAAAGCGGTCATGCATCCAGATGGCGAGCCGCAGCAACTCCGGTGAGAGAATGGGCTCGGGGTCAAGCTGACGCGTGATGGGCTTGAGCTTCGGGTCATCCTGGGCCTGATCCAGTGCAAGCACCATGCCCTCGCACGGGCGGTTGCCGCGCGAAAACGGCACCATGACGCGGCAGCCTGGCCGAAGCGTCGCCGTCAGCGGCTGCGGGATCTTATACGTATACGGTCGGTCAAACGCAAACGTTGCAGCCAGGACGGCGACTTTTGCGACCGGGATCTGCAGCATCTGCGCGCCCTCCTCTCCGAAAAAATCAGGCGGGTAGTGCCCGCCTGAAGGATTATTCCTTGTGCACGACCTGAAGGCGGCCGTCATACACCTCGTCGATTGCCATGGACACCGGCTTGGTATCCAGCGGCTCACCGGCGGCCTGTGCGGCGGCGGCAATGTTGCGCGCGCGGCGCGCGACCAGGTTCACCAGAAGATAGCGGCTGCCGGCCTTTCGGCCAGAACACTCATGGGAGGATACAGCATCATTTTTCAAGCACCTCTGTAAAATAGTTTTTCCGATCGGGATAGCGGCAGCACTCTGCCGTGATGATGGCGTCGAGCTCCTTGGCTGCAACGTCGGGATCGTCGTTGATAACAACGTAATCATATGTATACGCCAGCGCACACTCACGCCGCGCCTGTGCCAGCCGCTCGCAGATCTTCTGCTCATCGTCCGTATGGCGGCCGCGCAGGCGGCGCTCAAGCTCCGCAAAGGACGGCGGCATCATAAAAACGCGGATCGCGTCCGGCCGCTTCTCGCTGATCTGGTGCACACCCTGCACGTCGATATCCAGCAGGACATGCACACCCTCGGCGCAGCGCCGCTCGACATAGCTCTTCGGCGTGCCGTAGCAGTTGCCGACATATTCGGCATGCTCAAGCAGCTCATCCGACGCGACCATAGCATCAAACGCCGTGCGTGTGACGAAGAAGTAGTCCGCTCCGTCGACCTCGCCTGGGCGCGGGGCGCGCGTCGTGGCAGAGACGGAAAAGCACACGTCATCGCGCAGGCGCATCAGGCGCGAGATGACCGTGCTCTTTCCGGTGCCCGAGGGGCCGGAGATCAGGATCAGCTTCCCTGTCTGGTGGTTCATATCATATCTCCTCCGGTTTCCGTATCTGTGGCCTCAACACGGGCCTGCACCGCATCCGGCGGCAGCGCCGAGAGCACGGCGTGGCCGGTATCCATGATGAGGACGGCCTGCGTTTTTCGGCCGTAGGTCGCATCGATGAGCATGCCGATCTCCCGGCTGTCCTGCACGATGCGCTTGATGGGGAGCGGAATCCGGACTGACGACAGCCAGCAGCCGCTCCGAGGAAACATAGTTTCCGTATCCGATGTTGATGAGTTTCAAGTCGCCGCTCCTTACTCGATGTTCTGGATCTGCTCACGGATCTTCTCGATCTCAGACTTGAGGTCCACGACCACCTTTGCGATGTCCGCATTCTGGCACTTGGGGCGGCTTTGTCTTTATCCAGCTCCGCCGCTCCACGGACAGATGTCCGGGAAAGCGCATGAGCGACATTGAGCGACATGTCGTTTTTCAAGGTCATAACGCACGGCGAGCGTGTTGAGCGTGTCGATATAAGCGCGCAGCAGCGGCTCGTTCACACGACAGGACAGTATCGGCCGCCTGCGAGGAAGCCTGCGCCGACAAAAACATCCACCTTGCCGCGCGTAACGCCGGCGGAGACCGCCTGCTTTACCGTATCCTCGGCAAAAAGGAAATTACGCGGCATGCCGGACGGCGACAGTCCAGATAGCGGTTGTTCACGCTTTTCAGCTCAACGGTGATCATCCAGGCCCTCGACGGAGCCCCTTTGGCGCGCCGTAGCCGGTCATAATGGACAGAACGCGCCGCAGTCGAGCGTGTTCATTCCAACGGCGCGTCCGCCCGCAAACGGGCCGTTCGCCTGACTTTCCATCTGAGCGACCGCCTGACGGTATTCCGCATTGCCGGGATCCATCGACGCCGCCTGGCGGAAGTATTTGGACGCATCGTCCATCCAGCCGCGGTGATATGCCACCGCACCCATAAGAAAATGCCATTCCGCATTCCGGTCCACGATCGAGCCGAGGATCATCTCCGCGCGGGCGAGATCGCCCGCCATGATCGCCGAGCGAACGTCCCGGTAGGGGCCGCTCGCACTGCCGGAGGATGTGCTGCCGGGCTGCGTATAGGTCTTATACTGCGCCCCACCGCCTGCGCGTTCCTTCGTGATCGCGTCGTATGCCTCGTTGATCTGCTTCATCTTTTCCTGCGCGAGATCGGCGAGGGGGTTGTTGGCGTAGTTGTCCGGGTGGTATTTCCGGGCAAGCTCGCGGTATTTCTTTTTATCTCCTCATCGGATGCCGTTCGGGAAACGCCCAGAACAACGTAAGGATCTGTCATTCACTTACTCCCTGTCGGACGGATCAGAGATCCTCCGTATTTTTTCTGTTTTTCTTCCATGTTCCGGCAAACACCGCGTCGGCAACATGCGGAACGCCGCAGGATAGGATGTTTTCGATGATGGGCGTCCACGTGCTCTCCGGCAGGAGCGCCGCGGCGCTCATCGCGCGGGAAAGGGAGAGATTCAGCGTGGCGCGGATCTCCGCTTTTTCCTCCGCCGTCATGACTTCAGAGCCGAAGCGCAGGCAGAGCGGGTTGTACCGGCCGTTTTTCCGATCGTCGGAGTAATCGTCCGCCGCGTCCAGAATATATACGGCGCGTCCGACGTGATAGAGTATCTCGCTTTGCAGCCGCCGCTGCATCTCGTCCGCCAGCCGGTCCGCCGGAAACGCCATAAGACGGGCGAAGCAGTCCGCCGCCTCGTCGAGAGACGCGCTGCCGCGCTCCTCTACCGCCGCGAGCTGAGAAAGGCACTGCCGGACGTTCTCGTCAAATTTCGGCTGTCGGGCCGCCGCTTTGCGGCAGCGGCTTCGCAGGAGACGGAGAGCTAGTCGGGCGCGTATCGACCGAAAGCCCTTTTCGTCGGCGGCATCGTCCTGCATTTTTTGATACGCGAGGATGACCGTGTAATCTGCGGCGTCGAAAACGCTCCGTCATGCCGCAGCTGCAGGGCTGCTTTCGCAGCGGATGGACTACGCAGCGGCGCTGCTCGATCGCCGTCTCCGGCGATAGCGAGAGCAGCGCGAGAAACGTCATGTCGTACCCGATGAGAAAGCGGGCCAACACCCCGTACCGCTGCCGGAGCGCCTCACAGAGACCGCAGTACGCCGAGCGGAACCGGCGGTATTCATTTATGCGAAGCTCGCCGATATCCGGTCGAATGTAGCCGTACATACTCTCTTAATGCTTTTCCTTGAGCGTGATATAGATCTTATATTCGCCGACGCAGCCCGCTTCGGGGAAGCCGTCGATCTTGATCTCGACCGTCGGGGTGAAAAACGCCGGAGGCGTTCGTGCCGAGATTGGAGAGATCGGCCACAGCGCGGAGATTCACCTCGCTGATCTGGTCAAGGACCTCCTGCGGGGCGCGGACCGTAACGTTGAGCGCCTGCGTGATGTTCTCCGCGGTGTAGCCGTCGGGAACGTTGATGCAGACGATATTTTCCGGATTCACGGAGAAGGACTTCGTGGCAACGCCCGTGATGGATACTCTCACCGTTGCCTCGGTAACGCCGGTCATATTCTCGGTGCCGTTCGGCGGGATGATGGTGTAGGTGGCGGAGAAGTCCGTGGCGAAGCTCGAAAGATTGATCGTGCCGAGAATGAGCTTCGTCGTGCTGTCGATGGCGGAGGCATCTCCCGCGAGCATGATCGTCTTCGGTTCAATGTCAATGCGGGTGTTGGCGTCGCGCGTTGCGCCGCCGCCGTCGATGATCGTTACGTCAAGCGGCACTTCCTTCGTGGAGAGCACGTTCAGCGTAACGGTGACTTCTTCCGTTTCACGCTGGATGGAAGAGTCTTCGATCGGGTTATCGTCGGAATCGACGAGAGAATACGTCGTGGAATAGCTCAGCGTGCGGTCCACGTCCTCACGCGTAATGGCCACAAACGCATGGTCGACTTTGAGATGACCGTCTTCGGCCCGCTGATGGCAACGACCAGAGGATCGAACACCATACTCTCGTCGGCAAGATATCCGTCCGCCGTGTTGCCGGTGAACGCGCCCCTTGACCCTCAATGGTCTTGCGGGCTAGCTTGTCCACATAGAAATTCACGACGTCCGATGACGTGTGGACGAGCGTTATTTCGTTCGCGTTCACGCCGGCGGGATAGGAGATATCGTAGGAAACCGAATACCGTCCGTCCGCCGCAACGTTGCTGAGATTCACCGTTGCCGTCACGTTGGAGTTTGTGAGCTTGGAGAGCACGCGGCGCGTGCCGGAGAGCGTCAGGTTAACGGTGGTGCGGTCCTGCTCGGTGACGATGAGATCGCTAGACGCGCGCATCGCGTCCGCGCCGAGAAACTCGATCTTTACGCCGGTGAGCGTTTTTTCCACCTCAACGCCCTCGGTCGTCGTCACATACATCCAGAGAAGCGACGCCGCAAGCAGCGAGAGGATCATCCAGAAAACACGGCTGTCCGTGATTCGTTTGAGATCCAGCTTTTTCCTTTCTTTCGTTTCGTTTGAATTATTCATCGGCTTTGTCCTTTTCTTTCCGGCGGAGGAAGCGGAATGCGCCCGTCGGTTCCTCTTTCACTTCGGGAATCAGCTCATTACGGAGGATCTTTTCAAAGGTGTCCTTTGTGAGATGCCGCTTGAGCATTCCGTTGACCGCCACGGAGATCGCGCCGGTCTCTTCCGATACGATCACAACAACGGCGTCGGACGCTTCGCTCATGCCGATGCCGGCGCGGTGGCGCATGCCGAGTTCCTTTGCTCAGGTTGGGGTTGTTGGAGAGCGGAAGCATGCATCCGGCCGCCTGGATCCGTCCGCTGCGGATGATCGCAGCGCCGTCGTGCAGAGGCGCTTTGGGATAGAAAAATATTTTTCAGAAGCTCCGCCGTCGTTTCCGCGTCGAGGATCGTGCCGGTGCGGATCTGGTCGTCGAGACGGTTATCGCGCTCAAAGATGATGAGCGCACCGGTACGCGTTGCGGACATATCCACACAGGCAAGCACCGTCTGCGTAATGGCGGCGTCGGCATTCAGTGTGCGGCGCGCCCAAAAGCCGGGAGAAAATCGACCCTGTGCCGAGCTTTTTCCAAAAACCGGCGGATCTCCGGCTGGAACAGCACGACCAGCGCGAGAAGGCCTACCTGCACGGCGTTGCGGAGAATATAGTTCACGGTGTAGCTGCATCTCGCCGGACAGCCAGAGCGCAAGGAGTATATATACGATACCCTGAAACAGCTTGTTCGTCTTCGTGCGGCGGACCAGCGTGATCAGGAAATAGAAGAACGCTGCGACAAGAAGGATATCGACGATATCCATCACGCGGATCGTGCCGAGATGACCGAACGCCTGTCTCAGCGATGACCAGAAATTATCCATAGGACTGTCCCTTCCTTGGTTTTTGCTGTGTAAATTACATTATACTGGATTTAACGGATTATAGCAAATAATTTAAGTTACAATTTGTAGCTATTTTTTAAAATATTTTCGATAACGTCCGCCGCGCGGTCAATCTCCCGCGGCGTATTGAACGGCGAAACGCTCAGCCGGACCGTTCCGGTTTGGAGCGTGCCCGCCGTATCATGCGCGAGCGGGGCGCAGTGCAGCCCGGACCGGACGGCGATTGCCGCGCCGAGCCGTTCGGAGAGCGCATCACATCTCATGTTCTCCGGCACGACGGAGGCACGCCGGACTGGTCATTCTTATCGAATAATAGACGCGCAGCCCCGGCAGAATGTTCAGTCGCGCGGCAAGGCGGCGCATAAGCCGCTCTTCTTCGGCATAAATGCGCTGCGTTGTCCTCCGTCGTATATAACGGACGCCTTCACGCAGACCGGCAATGCCGCAGACGTTGTGCGTTCCGGCTTCCAGCCGTTCGGGCAGCGTTTCGGGCATAAAATGGCTGCGGCTGTCGCCGCCGGTCCCGCCAGACAAAAGCGGCATCCCGCGTCCCGGCGAGCAGGATCCCTGTTCCTGCGGGCCGAGAGTCCCTTGTGCCCCGGCATGGCGGCAAACCGCGCCGAGCCTTGGAAAATCGAGATCCAGAATACCGGCGCTCTGCGATGCGTCCACGATCAGCGGCACACCGAATCGCCGGCAGAGCGCCGCGATCTCCCGCACCGGCAGAATGAAGCCGAACACATTGGACGCAGGTGCAGACGGCAGCGTCACACTCCGGGAGATGCCGCTCAAACCAGTCGATCAGCGCCGCTGAATCGAAAAGCGGCGTATCCGACGTCAGAATGCTCGCGCCGGAAGCGTAGAGCGGACGCATAACCGCGTTGTGCTCAAAGCCGGACACCGCAACGCGCATTCCTTCCCGCACCAGAGAATGGACGGCAATGTTGAGTGCGTGTGTGGCGTTCATCGTAAAGACCACGTTTTCGGGCTGCGTCATGTGAAAAGAGTGCCGCCGCTTTCACTCCCCGCAAAACCGTTTTCCGCGGCGCGCATGGCGGCGGCGTGGTCACCGCGGCCGGGGCTTGCACAGCTCTGCGGCACGCACCACGGCGCGCGCTACTTCCGGCGCATCTGGGCGATGTCGCCGCGCTGTCCAGATAATCGGCGGCACCTCCCGGTATTCCCCGGTAAGGCGGGGAGAGCAGAAACGGCCGCGGTCGATGCCGCGCGCTCATCGAGCAGCGCGACCGCCATTTCGCAGCTTTGCTTCGTTCAGCCGACCGTAGCGCAGCCTTTTCGGTGATTCCTACGGCGCGCAACGTACGACGGAATTCCGGCCAGACTTAACGCCCGGCTCCCCCGCTGCGCATACGTCAGCGAGCGGAACAAAATGATCGCATACATAATAAATCCCCCTGCATACGAGATGGCATCCCATTCTACAAGAGAAAACTATGGTTTATTTCTCCGAGATCAACGCCACGGCCATGGCGGAAATGCCCTCGCCGCGGCCGGTGAAGCCGAGGTGCTCCTCCGTCGTAGCCTTCCGCTCACACAGCCTTCCGGAACACCCCATTGCCGCCGCCGCCAGACGAATCTCCGGAATGTACGGCGGCGAAACTTGGGCCGCTGTGCAACGACGTAACGCATCTGTTAACGATCTCCCAGCCGTGGAGCGCAGATGTGTGCACAGCGGATAGGAAGGCTTCAGACTTTTGCTCCGGCGTACCGCTCGTCCGTATCGGAAATAGCTGCCCGATATCGCCGAGCGCCGCCGCGACGCCGCCGAGAATGAGCTTGCCCCTCGGTCGGCCGGTGAACATCGTAACCCTGTCCCGATCACATCCGCCCCGCGTTTAAGATCGCCGCTGCCGTCGGGATATCTGGAATCGACCCAGATCTTGATGTTTTGGCGCCCCTTTGAGACGGACTTTCACACCCATCGCCTCCACTGCGGCGCAGTCGTCCGTATATTCTTTCTTTTCCGCGATAGCGCGCATGATGATCTCGGGGTAACCTTACCGGCGTCTGGATGGCGGCAGCGTGCTGCGATTGCGTTCACTTTAACGGTGTGTGATCAGTGCTCCTTGACCGTACATCGGTAGCTGAAGCACCGGCCGAACGGCGCATTTATAGGCACGGCATCGCATCGTACGATGCTCACTCCGTTACGAGCGGGCGAAGCGCCATCGTGAGAATAATTACATATTTTGCATTGCGCCGGATCTGTACGGGAACCGGCAATGCCTGCGGTTCGACGCGGCTGCCGACAACTTTGTTTCTTCCCAACCTTATCATTTACGGTATTCGCGGCAACTTCAGAATTCCAGACGATGTTACCACAACGATCTCGTCCACACAGCTGCAGGCGTTCAGCGCGGTAAGCGTTCTTGCAGCACCGGCTTTCCGGCGAGATCCATAAAGAGCTTGTCCTCGCCCATCCGTGTAGAAGCTCCGGCTGCAACGACAACAACGCTGCAGGAGGTGTTTTTGGCTCGGCGAAGAAAAATCAGAAAAAGCGACTCATCGGTTTAATACACTCCGTTTATTCGGTTTGCGCAGGCACTGATCCAGCTGAGCCT